>FWPV01004120.1_pt1 | contig 31526 bp, 28 predicted proteins | sample 2228371 | NCBI WGS metagenome assembly FWPV01 (sample SAMEA103939776, study PRJEB20133) | metagenome
TGCTCAATGAGGAGTTAGCCACCCTGTAAAGGACATCTCACCTATGAGAAAGGGTTTCCAATGGATAAAAAAGAAATCTATGAGAAGCACAAAACATTTTTAGCGCCCTGTGTGACCCATTATTATGAAGAGCCTGTGATTTTTGAAAGAGGGAAGGGAAAATACCTCTATGACATCGATGGAAAGGAATATCTCGACTTTTTTGGAGGAATCGTTACGATCAGCATAGGCCATTGTGATGAGGAGATAACGGAGAAGACCTGCGAACAGATGAGAAAGCTTCAACATACCTCCACCCTCTATCCCACCCTTCCCGCCATCCTCCTTGCGGAGAAACTGGCCAAGATCACTCCGGGAAGATTACAAAAATCCTTTTTTACCAGTAGCGGAACAGAGGCGGTTGAGACCGCTGTGCTCATTGCCCAGCTTTATACAAAAAACAATGAGGTGATTGCCTTACGCCACTGCTACAGTGGGGCTTCCCTCCTGACCATGAACCTCACTGCCCATCAGAAATGGCGCCTTGGAGGAAGCCAGGTGGCGGGGATCAAACACGCTCACAATGCTTATTGTTTTCGATGTGCCTTTGGAAAAGAATACCCCCATTGTGATCTTGAATGTGCCAAGGATGTGAAAGAACTGATCGAAACGACGACCTCCGGCACACCAGCGGCATTGATCGCAGAGCCCATTCAGGGTGTGGGAGGGTTCATCGCTCCACCGAAGGAGTATTTTAGAGAGGTTGTCTCCATTTTGAAACGTTATGGAGGCCTCTTCATCTGTGATGAGGTCCAGACCGGATGGGGAAGGACAGGGGGAAAGATGTTTGGCATTGAGCACTGGGGAGTGGAACCGGATATCATGGTGATGGCCAAAGGAGCGGCCAATGGCTTGCCAATAGGCATTACCATCGCTACTCCAGAAGTAGCGGATGCTCTCAAAGGCTCACATATCTCTACGTTTGGGGGCAATCCGTTGACCGCCACAGCAGTGCTTGCCACGATCGATGCCATTGAGAAGAGGGGATTGGTAGAGAATGCTGAAATCATGGGCCATTTTTTAAGGGATCGATTAGAAGGCTTGAAGGAGAAGTTTAAAATCATTGGCGAGGTTCGGGGAAAAGGACTCCTCCAGGGGATGGAGATTGTCAAAGAGAAAAAGGAACCTGCTCCGGATCTAGTCCACCAGATTTTTGAAGATACAAAGAAAGAAGGGCTTCTCATCGGTCGAGGCGGACTTTACGGGAATGTGATCCGGATCACCCCGCCCCTCACCATTGAAAAGGCTGACATTATGAGAGCCGTCCAAATTTTAGATCGGGTTTTTGAAAGAGTGCAAACCTCGGCTGCGGTTTGACAACCGCAGGTGATTTGGATAGGATGTGTGGGAAAAGAGTTCCAAGCAACAACGGTGAAGAAAAAATCCCTTCGTGTGGGATGGCGATCCCTTCATCTCCATCCCTGAAGGCATAACTCTCAAATAGAGGAGGAAGTAGAGATGAGGAGATGTCTATTTTTAGCTTTGGTGTTTTTCATCCTATTCGGATCATCCACCCTTATCCATGCCCAACTGAAGCCGGTCTATGGCGGTTCGTTGACCATCGCTCAGGGGGTGGAGCCTCCTGGATTGGATCCCACCATTGCCACCTCTGCCGCCATTCCGAGGGTGGTCTATGGGAATGTCCTGGAGGGGCTGGTTAGAATCGACCGGTCTGGGAAAATTGTTCCAGCCTTGGCAAGTGAGTATAAGATTTCAAAGGATGGAAAGGAGTACACCTTTCTCTTAAAGAAGGAGGTTAAGTTTCACGATGGAAAGCCATTCCATGCAGAAGATGTCAAATTTACCTTTGGAAGGCTAATGGACCCCCAGATCACGATTCCTAACCGGCGATACTACCAGGACATTGAGTCTATAGAAGTGCCCGATCTTTATACCGTCAAATTCAAATTGAAGAATGTCAATTCGATGTTCCTTTTTAATCTTGCCAGGCCTGATTCCATCATCCTCCACAAACAGATCGCAGATCAGCTGAAGACGGCCCCTGTTGGGACCGGCCCATTTAAATTTGTAGAATGGGTTCGCGGAGACCGTATCACCCTCACAAAATTTGAAGGGTACCATCGAAAGGGGCTACCTTACCTTGATAAAGTCACGTTTAAATTTATTGGTGATCCGAGCGCTCAGATTGCAAGCCTCAAAGCAGGAGATATTGATGTCATCGGATATGATGTGAGTCCGGAGAATGCTGCCCTGCTTGAAAAAGACCCAAGATTTAAAGTCTATAATGGCTATACGACCACAGAAGTCATCCTGTCAACCAACCACTCAAGAAAACCATTTAACGACATCCGTGTCCGAAGGGCTATGGCTCATGCCATTGATCGGACGGCATTGATCCAAGGTGCCATGTCCGGTTATGGAACACCTATCGGAAGCCATATGGATCCCGGCAATCCATACTACATCGATCTGACAAACATTTATCCCTACAATCCGGAGAAAGCCAAACAGCTCCTTGCCGAGGCAGGATACCCAAATGGGTTTGATGCCGTGATCAAGCTGCCAGAGCGTTTTGCCTATGCGAAACGGTCGGGGGAGATTATTGCAGACATGCTCTCCAAAGTGGGTATCCGATTAAGGATCGAACTCACCGAATGGGGACAGTGGATCGATCGAGTCTTCAAAAATGCAGACTTTGATTTGACTGTGATCGGTCATTCAGAGCCCTTCGACATCGACATATATGCCAATCCGAAATATTACTTCCGATACGACAATCCAAAGTTTCAGGAGACATTGAAGAAGGCAGAGATGGAGCCTGATCCGAAGTTGAGAAGAGACCTTTACATCGCCCTGCAAAAAATGATTGCTGAGGACGCGGTCAATGGATTTTTATTTGTCCTTCCCAGTCTTCCCACCATGAAGAAAGAGGTGATGAACTGGTGGAAGGATTACCCCATGACCTGCCAGGATGTGAGTGAGGTGTGGATACAGAAGTGAGGTATTGATCAGCAGCAAATTCCAATGATCAAATTACAAATCATTCCCAACGACCAAATGAAAATATAATCTCTTTGGTCATTTGAAAATGGAATGTGGAGCTTATCTGGAATTTGGAGTTTGTGATTTGGAATGGATTAAAGTAGGCCTGAGGTCATTCCTTCTCGCTTCAGGCCTTTTCTTTCTTTCACCGAAACATGGCAACCTATCTCATTAAACGAACCGCCATCTTGATCGCTACGCTTTTGCTTGTCTCCATGGTCATCTTTGCTATCTTGATGGTCATTCCTGGGGATCCGGCACAGATCATCTTGGGCATCCACGCCACTCCAGAAAGCCTTCAGAAGTTGAGACAAGAAATGGGACTGGATCAACCGGCTCACCTTCAATACCTTCGCTACATGAAGCATCTGGCAGTGGGCGATTTGGGCCGGTCCATCACCTATGACGTTCCCATTACCTCTCTCATCCTCTCCCGGCTTCAGGTGACGATTCCTCTGGCGATCCTCTCCATGCTCTTTGCGATTGCCATCTCCATTCCCCTCGGCATCTACTCTTCCCTCCATCGAAACCGATTGGGTGATTATGGCATTATGGTCTTTTCCCAGATCGGTTTAGCTGTACCTGCATTCTGGGCCGGGATTTTGCTCATCCTCTTCTTTGCGGTCACCCTTCAATGGCTCCCTGCAGGGGGCTTCCATTCCTGGCAGACCGATCCTGTCAAAGCTTTACGATCTCTTCTCCTTCCCGCCTTTTCTCTGGGCTTTGTGAGAGCGGCTGTGCTCACCCGGATGACACGATCCTCCATGCTTGAAGTCCTTGGCGAGGATTACATTCGCACAGCGAAGAGCAAAGGCCTTTCCAAGAGAAAGGTGGTATACAGACATGCTTTTCGAAATGCCATCATTCCGGTCGTGACCATCATCGGGCTTCAAGCGGGTGATCTGTTAGCCGGTGCCATCATCATAGAGAATGTGTTTCACTTACCGGGTGTAGGAAGACTGGTCTTTGAAGCCATCGGTCAGAGAGACCTCCCTGTGATCCAGGGGGTGGTTCTTTTGATTGCCATGATGATTGTCGTCATCAACTTTCTGATCGATGTTGCCTATCGTTATCTCGATCCAAGAATCAGGTATGAATGAGGAATATTCAGAGCCAGATGAGCCTTCGTCGTCCATTTCGTAATATTAACTTTACCATCGGGTTTTTCACCATTTCAGTGATCCTGTTCACAGCCCTCCTCAGTTTTGTGTACACTCCTTTTGACCCGAACCGAATGAACCTTTCGGAACGATTTCAAGCTCCCAACCGGTCCCACTGGCTGGGAACCGACCAATATGGCCGGGACATTCTGAGCCGCGTGATGAAGGGAGCTGTCAATTCCATCATCGTCGGTTTAGTGGCGGTCTCCATTGGCATGAGCTTTGGCATTCTTCTTGGCACCCTGGCTGCCTTTTATAAGAAGTGGGTCGATGAAACCATTATGAGAATGTCCGATATCCTCTATGGTTTTCCGGCTGTGTTGAGTGCCATTCTGATTACCTCTATCCTCGGACCCGGTGCGATCAATAGCATGATCGCCATCGGGATTTTTAACATTCCTATCTTTGCACGATTGACCCGCGCGACTTCCCTCTCCATCTGGGAGAGGGATTATGTGGCTTCAGCCAGAGCCATTGGCAAAAGCGATACAGGTATTGTCTGGAAATATATCCTGCCCAACATTCTTTCTCCCCTCATCGTTCAGGGAACGGTGCAATTTGCTGTGGCGATTCTTGCCGAGGCAGGCCTGAGTTACCTCGGGCTCGGAACGCAACCGCCCCATGCAAGCTGGGGAAGGATGCTCAATGAGGCACAGACCTTTATGGGAACATCACCTTATCTTGCCATCTTCCCGGGTTGCGCCATTGCGCTGTCTGTTCTGGGATTCAACCTCCTCGGAGATGGATTGAGAGATATGCTTGACCCGAAGCTGTCCCGTATTTCCTTCGGAGTTCGGAGTCATTAGTTAGAAAATAGGTTATGTCTAACGGTTACGGCAAGGATGCCCGTATCGTTGTTCGGTAACGTCTCACGTCTGAAGCATTTGACATTACCCTTAATCGCTTAACGAAATGGGCTTCGTAGCCATCACCTTAACTGTTGTGCCGCTCAATTTTCATGGTTTGAGGGTGGTCCCGGGCATGGGGCATTCGTTCGGAACAAGAAGCATGAAATGGAGAGATGAGGAGATAGGGAGAGGAGCTGGATTGTTATTCATCCAATCTCTGTTTTCTCTATCACTCTTTGATTGAAACAACAGAAGTGGAGGTGCTCTTGAAGATCGAACAGGTTCTGAAAGAAATCAAAAGGGATGAATTAATCAGGCTGACCCAGGAGCTTATTCAAATCCCGAGCGTCAGGCGTGATGACCGTGGCGGCGAAGAAAAGGTTGCCCTTTACGTGGCTCGTTATTTGGAACAGATGGGGCTGGATGTGGTTATGGAAGAGGTAGAACCCGGCTCGCCCAATGTCATGGGCATCCTTCAAGGACAAGAAGAGGGCCCCTGTCTGATGTTTGAGTGCCACACCGATGTGGTCACGGAAGGAGATCCATCCGAATGGAAGTATCCCCCCTTTGAAGGAAGGTTGGTGGGAAATCGCATTTATGGAAGAGGGGCTTGCGATACCAAGGGTAATTTAGCCGCAGCGTTGAAAGCGGTCGAAGCGATCAGCCATTCGGGCGTTCCTTTCAGAGGAAGGATTCTCCTGGGGATTCTCGTTGATGAGGAAGATCTGATGAGGGGGGTCAAGCATTTTATCCGTCATGGTTGGGCCAATCATGTGAATGCTGCCATCATCTGTGAGCCGGTTGATAATCATCTCTGCATCACCCAGAAGGGGGCCATGCGAGCAGAAGTGATAACCACCGGAAAAATGAGCCATGGGGCCATGCCATTGTCTGGGTTGAATCCCATTCCTCCCATGGTGTCGATTCTTGAGAAGATGAAACATCTTGAAGAGGAGGAGATGGAAAGGCTGGGAAAGGATGCCTTCCTCGGATACCCGAGCATCACTCCTACTGTCCTCCAAGCACCTGTGAAAGGGGAACCTCAGCTCAATGTGGTTCCCTATCAATGCCGGTCACTGCTTGACATTCGAACCATTCCCGGTCAATCCCATGAAGCATTGAAGAAACAGATGGAAGATATTGTCAAAGAGGAGGAACGATCCCTGTGCGAAAGTCTTCAGAATGGTGCTCATCGGACGATCAGGGAGACTCTTGAAAAGGGACTCTCTAAAGGGCTTTCCTTTCGAGCAACTCTCAATATTTTTGAAGACCGTCCCTGGACCAGGACCTCACGAGAGGAACCTATTGTCCAGGCCGTTTCGCGGGCTTATCGAATGATTGCCGGAGGTGAACCAATATTGGATGGCGTACCCGGAGCAACAGATGGCACCTTTCTCACAGCCTGGGTGGGCATACCTATTGTCACATTGGGAGCTGGGAAACGGATGATCCCACACCAAAAAGATGAATGGGTCTCCATCGATGACCTCTACCTCACGGCACAACTCTATGCAGCCAGCGCCCTTGAATTTTTAAAGGGATGATCCTTCTTCACGATTCTAAAAGCAAGCATGGTCTCATCATCAGCCCACCGTTCAGTGATCCATTGAGAATGAGACGGGACGGTTTCATTTATGTAAAGTTTTAGAATCAACGTTCTACACCTCGCCCTTTTCTTCGGACCTGGAGGCCCTCTCTTCTTCCATGGCTTCTTCCACCATCTGGTCCACATCTTCCCCCATCTCTTCCCCCAGTTCTTTTCCCATTTTCTTCATCCACCGGGCCATACTCTTTGGATCATTTTCATCCAGATCGCCCCATTTTGATGGATCGGCCAAGCTTTCTAAGCGGCTCTCTTCCGAACGGAGGACCCGCACTCGGGAAAGGATCCTGGTCATCTTTTTGCTCTTACACTTTTTACATTGAGGCACAAAGGTGTCGTCCGTTCGAATGACAAGGAACTCTGAAATCTTCTTGCACTCTTCACAACGGTACTCATAGATGGGCATCTCTCATCCTCCTTTTTTCTTAACCATTGAAGAAAAATAGAAAAGATTGATGACTCCCATGAGGGAAAGGCCAAGAAACATAACCGTGTAATTGGTCATCTGGAGAACAATCCCCATCACCACAGAGCCTATGCCAATTCCGGAATCTGAAAGGGTCATATAGGTTCCAATGGCAGGTCCTCTTGAGGAACCCGCAAGGTCGATGGAGTAAGCGACTAAAGTGGGATAGTAGAAGGCGTTTCCCATCCCCCAGATCACAGCAACCAGAATGAACATTGGCAGAGACCCTGAGAAGGCCAATAAAGCCATAGACAATATTTGAGCGGCAATACAGGGGAAGAGCACCTTCTGTCTTGAATAGAGGTCGAGTATTTTTCCACCCAGTCCACGCGCCAAGATCAGCGTGACGGCAAGGGCTGCAAAGAAGGGCCCTGAATTGGTCACTCCGTTTTGGAGGGCATACAAAGGAAAGAAAGATGTAATTGCGCCCCAAGAAAAACTTCCCATAAAAGCCATCATTCCCGCAGGAAGAGCCTCGCGGCTGAAAAGGGGTGGCTTGTTTCCAGCCGCCTGGGGCGGATCCGGATCAAGCCCTGTTAGACGGAGGGAGAAGAAGAGGGCGACCAGAGAGAGACCTGTGCAGGCTAAAAAGAGGACCGGAAAGTCGAAATGGTTGATGAGAGCCATTCCTATTGAGGGGGCGAGGGCAAAAGCGATATTGATGGAAAGATAAAAAAAGCTGAGGCTTTGACCTCGATGAGAGGCAGGGCTGATCTTGACCACCAGCGTGAAGGAAGCCGTTGCAAAAAGAGCCAATCCTGCTCCCTGAAAGATTCGAACAATCAAAAAGGGCCAAAAGGGTTTTGCTAAGAAGTAAGCCCCGGAAGAGAGGGCAAAAAGGAGGGCTCCTGCGATCATGAAATGTCTTTCCGGGAGATGAAGCAGAGCCCTTCCCACAAACGGTCTGAAGATGAGGGAAGAGACGCTAAAGGCTCCGATCAAAACGCCGATTCCTGCTTCAGTCATTTCTAATCTTGCAAGGTAGATTGGCAGGGTAGGAATGAGTGTAAAGAAGACTGAAGAAAAGGCGATCTGACCCAAAAAACTGAGAATAAAATCGCGGGTCCATATCCTCTGTGAAGCCATAGCCTCTGATCTCAATGGATGAAGGAGCTGATACGACCTTTGGGAATCGAGAGGATCGTCCAAATGCTTTCTCTGGTGTTATAATGAAAAAATTTTCAAGATGCAACAAGGATCGGGTTGTCGGAAGTCATCCTTACAGGGGGCCTCCCTCATCTATTGACAGCCTCTCCTTTTCCATTGATAATCGAGAAAACAGGTCAGAGGAAGCAAATGAAAGGAGGCGAAGGGATGGCGAATCCAGAAAAGGTGATCCTCAAAATTATTTCGGTGAAGGGGACTTGTGCAGCCGGACATCGGGTTGGACAGGAGTTTGACTTAAGTCAAGATTTTATCCTGGGCCTATCTGGAGATCCCCGGGCGATCTGCCCCTCCGCTTTTCATGCCATCTTTCCTTCATGGCGGGTGCTTCGTCATGGAGGAGAATTTCCATGGGAAGAGGATCGAGACAAAACCACCATTGCCTGTCCAGATCCTATCAATCCTGTCGTGATGGAACTCAGAAGAGTGAAAGCATAGTCTCATTCATCTCCCAGGATGCCTTGACCCTTTGACGCCGTTAGCGATGGATCTCTAAACGGGGCGAACACGAAGGTTGACTCACCCAGTGTGAGCTTTCCCGTTCGAAAATGGAAAACTCTCTAACGGCGTTTCCTATGTTTTGGGGCATTGGAATCTCTACCCAATTCTGTTGAAAAGGAGGTATGGATTGGATGAACTACACAGCCCTTTTGTTTGAGGTCAAAGGTCATGTGGCGCACATCACCCTGAACCGACCGGAGGCACTGAATGCCATCAATCGAGAATGGGCATGGGATCTCATGCATGCCATCCTCCAATGCGATGAGAATCCAGCCATCAGAGCGGTCATGATCAGTGGTGCAGGAAATCATTTCTGTGCGGGTGGCGACCTGAAGTCTTTCACCGCCCAGGGGCAAGACCTGCCTGCGCACATCAAAGAGGTAACCACCTATCTTCACGCCGCCATCTCTCGAATGGTCCGGATGAGGGCACCTGTGATTGCGGCGGTTCAAGGGTATGCGGTAGGGGCTGGAATGAGCCTTGCCCTTGCCTGCGACTTTGTTCTGGCCGCTCGCTCTGCCCGCTTCAGTGTGGCTTACACTCGTGTTGGGCTTACGCCCGATGGGAGCATGTCGTATTTTTTACCTCGCACCGTCGGTCTCAAGAGGGCGATCGAATTAACGTTGAGCAACCGGATGCTCACTGCCGAGGAGGCGTGTGCATTAGGCATTGTGACCCGCGTCGTTCCAGTGGATGAATTGCTTACCCAAGCGAACCAGTTGGCCATGCAATTGGCTTCAGGTCCGTTTCAATCCTTCGGAGAGGCAAAACGTCTGATGCAGATGGGGTGGAATCAAACCCTTGAAACACAGATGGAGGAAGAGAGCCGAACCATTGCCGATATCGTCCGAACCCAAGACACACAGGAAGGTATTGCGGCCTTTGTTGAAAAGAGGCCGCCGAAGTATAAAGGAAAATAACTGTTTCTTTGTGTTACTTGTGTTTCTTGGATTTATTGAATCTCCATTCTTAACCTAAAATAGACTCAAGTAACCCAAGCAACACGGGAAACCTAAAACCTCTTGAACTTCAAAGGGGTATCCATTATAAAATGGCCATTAAACCTTAGAAAGGATGATTTATGCAGCGCGAGGTCATCAAAGCGAATATCGTTGTCTTCATTGCCAGTTTTTGCACCTTGGTCATCGAACTGGTTGCAGGGAGGATGATGGCTCCCTATGTGGGGGTGTCGCTCTACACCTGGACGAGCATCATTGGCGTTGTCTTAGCTGGTATCAGTATCGGAGCCTATCTGGGAGGGCTCCTTGCAGACCGTTACCCACGCCCTTCCACACTTGGCTGGCTCCTCATCCTCTCCGGTGTCGGAGCATTTTCGATCTCGCCTCTTACCAACTTGGTCGGCGGAGCCCATTTTGAAACGAGTCTGATGTTGCGGATCCTCCTGATTACCACCATCATTTTCTTTTTACCTGCCTGTGTGCTTGGGATGATTTCCCCTGTCGTTGTAAAATTAACCCTGAACAATCTGTCCAAGACCGGCAATGTGGTGGGCAAGATCTATGCCTTCTCAACGCTTGGGTCCATTCTTGGAACTTTTGCTACTGGATTTTACCTCATCTCTTGGATGGGGACACGGAACATCCTGCTCACCATCGGGATCATCTTGATCCTTGCCGGATTGATCTTCGGGGGGTTACTTGAGAGAAAAAGGACCATTGCCCTTTTTCTTTCACTTCTCGGGATTCTCTTTCTCGTCGTCCCTCTGGCTGGAGTGTACGGGTATGCGGCGTTTCGTCCCGAAGAGGTCGCCATCCCTACTTCACCGATAGAAGCTCTTAAGAGGGCCTACGGATATGCCTTCCAACCTCCCCTCGATGAGGACACCTACTTTTTCAAGGAGAGCGACTACTATACAATCAAATTGAAGCGGAGCACGCGTGGAAATCACGGAAATCCCCTTGAATCGCTTGTCCTCGATCATCTCGTCCACTCCTACACTGATCTTAAAGATCCTTATTACCTGGAATACGAATATATTCGAGTTTATGAAGAGATGGTGAGATGGCAGGCCAGGAAGCGAAAAGCCTTTAAAGCGCTTTTCATTGGTGGCGGAGGATATACGATTCCCCGTTATATCGAGGCGAAGTATCCTGAGGCAGAGATGGATGTGGTGGAGATCGATCCGGAGGTCACCCGGGTGGTCCACCAATATCTGGGCATCTCAGAAAAGACGAAGATCCGTTCTCACAACATGGATGGTCGCTGGTTTGTGATGAATTGCAGGGAGAAGAAAACATATGACTTTATTTTCGGGGATGCCTTTAATGACCTTTCGATCCCTTACCACTTAACCACCAAAGAATTTGCCTTACAGCTAAAAGAGCTCCTCAAGCCAGATGGATTGCTCTTAGCCAATGTCATAGACAGTATGAAGAAAGGTCAATTCATGCCCTCCTATATCCGGACCCTGGAGGAAGTCTTCGGAAAGGGAAATGTCCATCTCATCACGCTCAGTTCCGATTTTGAGAACATTGGTATCAGTACCCATGTGGTGGTAGCCAGTCCGACCAGACTGGATATGGAACATTTTGTTAAAGTCGTCAAAAAAGAGAAAGGAGAGGAAATGGTCTCCTATGTGATGCCACAGGACCGATTGCAGAAATATCTGAGCGAACGCCGCTGGATCATTCTCACAGACGATTATGTGCCGGTGGACAACCTGATTGCCCCTATTTTCGAAGAACGCTTCGGCTATCATCGATAGAAGGAGGGGATGGAGGATGGATATTTATGGAGGATAAAAAAGATTTTGTCCTGGTGACGGTCTCCGGACCCGATCAACCGGGAATCACTGCCGCCTTCAGCAAGATTTTGGTCGACAACCAGGTGGAAGTGGTGGATATTGAACAGGCATCGCTTCAGGATTTTCTTGGTCTCTCCTTTCTGCTGGATACGAGCGGCGCAAAACAGTCGAAGGATGGGGTTCTAAAGGACCTCCTGTTTGAAGCGAGCCGCCTCGGCTTAACACTCAATTTCAGGCTTTTCTCCGAGAAGGAGGTGAAGGCTCGAAACAGTAAGAACTTATTCGTCCTCACCTACTTTGGGGATACCCGGGCCCTCGCTGAAATCTCAAATGTACTTGCCGAAGAACATGCCAATATCGAAATGATCAGCAATCTGACGCGCCACTGTGCGATGTGTGTGGAATTAACCATCAACGTCAATCATGTGAAGAATCTGAGCCGATTGAAAACGAGAATCCTTGCGAAAAGCCACGAACTCCATATTGATCTGGCTCTTCAGAAGATGGAGGCCTATCGAAAAAATAAGAGGCTGGTCTTTTTTGATATGGATAGTACTCTGGTGGACATGGAAATCATCGACGAGATGGCCGAGAGAGCAGGGGTCTATAAGGAGGTTTCGAGAATTACAGAGAAGGCCCGGCGAGGCGATCTCGATTTTGAAGAAGCCCTGATTCAGCGTGTCGCCCTGCTCAAAGGATTGCCAGTGGAGGTTTTGGAGAGGATCCGGGAGGAGATGAAATTATCGGAAGGGGCAAGCGAGCTGGTTGCCACGCTGAAACGGTTAGGTTTTAAATTGGGAGTGGTCAGTGGAGGGTTTCTCTTCTTTGCTGAATATCTCAAAGAGAAGTTGGGTCTCGATTTTGCTTATGCCAACCACTTAGAGATAAGAGAGGGGAGATTGACCGGAAAAGTCCTGGGGACGATCATCGATAATGCCTACAAGGCGAAGATCGTCCATATGGTTTCAAATGAGCAGGGCGTTCTGTTAGATCAAACCGTTGCCATCGGTGATGGCGCGAATGATGTGCTGATGTTAGGCCAGGCGGGGTTAGGCATCGCGTATAATGCGAAGGAGCGACTTCAGCGGGCCGCCAACATGAGCCTGGGCCGGGCGCGTCTTAAAAATATTCTCTACATCTTAGGCATTTCAGAAGAGGAGATGGGCTCCTGGACCGCCTGTAGCGTCACCGAAGGAGCTCTCCCATGATGGACCCTTGATGCCTGACACGGCAACGAACGGCAAGGGGATGCTGCTCTCTCGGAACACCACAGAGTCACTTTACTCAAAATCAAGAGCGGCGTCATCGAATCTACGAGAGACCACTTCAACACTGCCCAATGTAGATCCCATGATTCGCCATCTGGTTTTCAATGTCTTGATGTTCCATGGCCATCCAGAGGGGGTCAGGGAAATAAAGCGAGACTTCTCTTTGTTGGGATCTTTCCACCAACTTGATGGCAGGAAAGCATTGTCTCGATGGAGAGATGAAGGAATCAAGAAATGATCAAACAGGATGTGAATCCCCCGGAAGTCCATGAGGCTTTGTGCAATGGATGCGAACGATGTGTGGTGGTCTGCCCGAGTTTCGTTCTGGAGATGGCCGAAAAGAAGGCAAAGGTTTTCAGAGGCGAATGGTGCATCGGTTGCGGACATTGTGGTGCGGTCTGTCCAAACAGAGCCATTTTTCAAAAAGGCATTGTTTTTGAAAGCCATCCCAAAGGAGGGAAGGAACCTGCTGTTTCTCCAGACGTCCTGGAACTTCTTCTGCGGGAGAGACGATCGATTCGGACCTACAGGGAGGAGCCCGTTTCAAGAGAGGTTCTGGAAAAGATCCTCGATATAGGACGATACGGGCCGACAGGGTCCAATAGCCAAAATGTTCACTATATCGTATTGACATCACAGGATCAGATCGAGGCCTTGAGAACGATGGCCCTCCGTTTTTATGAGAGGGTCTTTTCAGGGGTGAAGCACTGGCCAGGGCGGCTCCTTCTGTCTTGGCTTGGGGGAAAAAGGACGGTGGCCTATCTTCTGGAGATACTTCCCAAAGTGGCATACTTTCGAAAACTGACCGAGGAAGGTAAAGATCGACTCTTTTACCATGCCCCCATAGTGGTCCTGACCCATGCCGAATCCTGGGACAGTTCTTCATCGTTTAATTGTTCGGTTGCCCTCTATCACTGTTCCTTAAAGGCTCATGCTTTAGGCCTTGGATGCTGTTTGAATGGTTTTTTGGTCAATGCGGTCAATCATGACCGGAGGATGAAACGATGGTTGGGCATTCCAAAGGATCATCGGTGTTTTGCGGCGATGGTCCTTGGCTACCCGAATGTGACCTATCCGAATCTTGTCCAACGCGAGCCTCCCAAAGTGACCTGGCGGTAAGCTGCCACGTAAAACCAAGGGTGACCTTATTCTAAAGTGGAAAGATGGAGGAGGTATCCAACGCCATGGCTCAAGAATCCCAGAAAATCATTTATTCTATGATCGGTGTGAGCAAATATTATGATAAGAGGCCGATCCTGAAAGATATCTCTCTGTCCTACTTTTATGGTGCAAAGATCGGCGTCATCGGTTTAAATGGATCGGGAAAGAGTTCCCTGCTTCGCATCATTGCCGGTGAAGATAAGGACTATATTGGACAGACCATTCTTTCTCCTGGATTTACGATTGGTTTTCTCGAACAGGAACCAAAACTTGATGAAGGGAAGACGGTTCGAGAGGTGATTGAAGAAGGGGTACAGGAGACGGTGGATCTCTTAAAAGAGTTCCACCAGATCAGCGAGCGGTTTTCAGAGACTCTCTCTGAAGAGGAGATGAACCGTCTGATCGAGCGGCAGGGAGAAGTTCAGGAGAAACTGGATCATCTGAAGGGTTGGGACCTCGATTCACGGCTTGAGATGGCGATGGAGGCCCTTCGCTGTCCCTTAGGAGAGACTCCGGTGAACATCCTCTCTGGAGGTGAACGGAGGCGTGTCGCATTGTGCAGGCTTCTTCTCCGGAAACCGGATATTCTCCTCCTCGACGAACCTACCAACCATCTTGATGCCGAAACCGTGGCATGGCTGGAACAGCATCTGAAACGATATGAAGGGACCGTGATTGCAGTAACCCATGACCGTTATTTTTTAGACAATGTGGCAGGATGGATTCTGGAACTGGATCGAGGAGAGGGCATCCCATGGAAAGGGAATTATTCTTCCTGGTTGGAACAGAAAGAGAACCGTCTCAGGCTTGAGGAAAAGGCGGAAAGCGAGAGGCAAAAAACGCTTCAGCGTGAACTCGAATGGATTCGTATGACTCCGAAAGGGCGGCATGCCAAGTCGAAAGCCCGGATTGCCTCGTATGAAGCCCTTTTGGGCAAGGAGAGTGAAAGACTCGCAAAGGAACTTGAGATTTATATTCCTCCTGGGCCAAGGCTTGGGGACGTTGTGCTGGAGTGCCGGGGACTGACCAAATCCTATGGAGATCGACTCCTGATGGAGAATCTCTCCTTTTCCATTCCGCCAGGTGGGATCGTTGGGATCATCGGTCCGAATGGCGCGGGGAAGACAACCCTCTTGCGGTTAATCACCGGTCAGGAACGACCAGATGCAGGAGAAATCCGAATGGGCGAGACCGTCAAGATGGCTTATGTGGATCAGAATCGGGAGCTTGATCCCAACCAGACCATCTGGGAAGTGGTCTCGGAAAAAAAAGATATGATTCAAGTTGGCAACAGGCAGGTCAACTCGCGTGCCTATGTGGCCCGGTTCAATTTTTCAGGAACCGATCAGCAAAAGAAGGTAGGTCATCTCTCCGGAGGGGAACGGAACCGTGTCCACTTAGCACGGATGCTTAAAGAGGGAGCCAATCTTCTCCTTCTTGATGAACCAACGAATGATCTCGATGTCAATACCCTTCGGGCACTGGAACAAGCCCTTGAGCATTTTGCAGGCTCCGTTGTTGTGGTCAGCCATGACCGTTGGTTTCTCGACCGGATTGCCACCCACATCTTAGCTTTTTTTTCCGACAGCAGGGTCGTCTGGTTTGAGGGAAACTACTCCGAATATGAGGCGGACCGAAAACGTCGCCTCGGGGTGGCGGCGGATCAGCCTCATCGGATGAAATACCGTCAGCTCACAAGGAGTTAATCTCTGGCCTATCAACCCACCCCGCCTATTGACAAAGGAGAAACACTTGTTTACTTTTTAGTTGCAAAACGGCCAGGGGTCCATCCAGCCAAAAGCGGGATTCACCCATGTCCGTCTGGTTCATTTTTTTGAAACGTTAAGTTTACCCCGTTAGAAAGCCCCGCTGCTTGCAGCGGGGATGAAGAGAGTTTCCTGATAGAAGCGAACACGGGGTTTAATGCCCCGTGTGAGCCTTCCCGTTAGAAGGCCGGAGGTCTTCTAACGGGGTTTACTTCTATGAAGAAATCAGTAGGTTCTTTTTGATGAGGAGATTGAGCGATCATCGTTCGGAATGGGTCAGGAGAGAAGAGGATGGAAAAGGTGGATGTAATCATCGTCGGAGGGGGACTGGCAGGGCTCTCCTGTGCTTATGAGTTGATGGACTCAGGAATGACCGTGCTTGTCCTTGAGCGTGGAGACTTTTCGGGAAGCAAGAATGTGACCGGAGGAAGGATCTATTTACGACCCATCCTTCCTTATCTTTCAGATATCTGGAAAACGGCTCCCTTTGAACGGCATGTCACGAAAGAGATTTTTACTCTGTTGGGTCCAAACCATTCCACCACTTTTGAATTTTACAGTGATCGTTTCCAAGAAGAGCCTTTTTTCAGTTATACCCTTCTCAGAGCGACTTTTGACCGTTGGTTTGCCGATCTCGTTTCAGAAAGAGGGGGATTTGTCATTCCCCAGAAGACGGTTGAGGAGCTCATCAAAAAGAATGGAAAGATCATAGGGGTCAAAACGGGTGAGGAGGAGATCGGGGCAGACTGTGTGGTAGCTGCGGATGGCATTCTTTCCTTTATGGCGGAGAAGGCTGGGCTTCGAAGAGCCTTTCATCCACAACATATGGCTTTGGGATTGAAAGAGGTGATCCGACTCGACTCAAAGACGATTGAAGACCGGTTTCGACTCGGTGTAGACGAAGGAGCCGCACAACTTTTCATTGGATCCCTCACGAAAGGGATGATGGGAGGCGGATTTCTCTATACCAATCGAGAGAGCCTTTCGCTCGGATTGGTCATTGGCATCCATTCCCTCAACGCAAAAGAACCCCGGGAAGAGGTGTTTAAGCTCCTCGATCAATTCAAAGAGAGGCCTGACATCCAACACCTTATCAGAGGGGGCGAGACGGTGGAATATTCCGCCCATCTCATAACGGAAGGCGGCATTCATACCATGCCCACACTTTACACAGATGGCATGCTTGTCGTGGGTGATGCGGCAGGGCTCGGCCTCAATATGCTGGTGACTGTGAGAGGAATGGAATATGCTGTGGTTTCCGGGGTGCTGGCGGGTCGGGCCATCAAGAAGGCAAAGGAAAGGAATGATTTCTCAGCCACCTCTCTCGCTGAATACGAGAAACTCCTCCAAGAGAGTTTCATTCTCAAAGAGATGAGGGCGTTTCAACACGCGCCCACTGTCCTGATGAATCAAAGGCTGTTTACCCATTATCCCCAGGTGATCTGTGATCTCTTTGAAAAGGTGATGTGGGTGGATGAGACGCCGAAAGAGGGGATCTATAAAACGAAAATGGCTGAATTGAGGAAACATTTTTTCAACGTTGAAACGTTGAAAGACTGGTGGCAATTTAGAAAAATATAGTCCCATTTGGGAAATTCGAATTTCGAAGTTTGAAATTCAAAAAATCAGAATGCTACATGGTCCAAATTGAGGACTTCACACCTTCAAATAGGATCGAGACCTTTAAGATTTTCATTTTTTGCATGGTTTCAGAATTCGACATGGGCATATTGAATTGATGGAGAAACCCTCGATGAAAATTACTGAGAAGCTGGCGTTAGATGCCTTTAAAAATGACAAAGAGACCCATATCCATCTCGATCAGAAGATTTGTCACACCTGCAAGGAACGTTTCTGTATCTATGCTTGTCCAGCCAACCTTTACTCCCTGAATGAAAAAGGCGAGATGGTGGTGGAATTTGCGGGATGTCTTGAATGCGGAACATGTATGATTGCCTGTATCTATGGGTCGGTAAAATGGCATTATCCTCGCAGTGAATATGGTGTGCAATACCGCTTCGGATAAGGACTCCCCTCTGCATGAATGTGATGCTTCATGACAGCAAGGTTTTTACTTTAGTGGCTGCAATTCCACTCTTTCCTACTGTAATGCCTCAGTTATGGGGTGAGATCAGCCCTGAAAGGGTCGGGAAGTTCTCCCTCCAAAACCTTGGAAAGCGATCATAGAGGTGGTGCAGACCAGCCATGTTTCTGTTTGAATTGTGATTTTGAGAAGCGGATCTTCGGAGTTTAACGATGAAAGGTTTCGCTTCAAGGTTTTTCCGGAAGAACCTCCCGACCCTTTTCCGATTCAATAACTGAGGGGTTACCCACAGCTTAAAAAAATCCTTGACAAATTCAAAAAGGACGTTATACTTATGGCAAGTTTAGTTTGCTAAACTTATTTCTTTCTATACTGTCTTACACATTACTAAACTATTTTCTTTGTAAATTGAACTTTTGACATTATGAAGATTGGGGAACGGATAAAAAATCTGAGACAGCTGAGCAATCTCACCCAGGAGGAGCTGGCAGAACGGGCCAATCTGACCAAGGGGTTCATTTCACAGATCGAGCGGGATCTGACTTCTATTTCACTGGATAGCCTGGTACAGATCCTGGATGCACTGGATGAGGACATCTCCGACTTTTTTAAGGAGGCGTCTCAGGAAAAGATCGTCTATCGGGTTCAAGATCGGGTGGCGATTGAGAAAGAGAAGATCGCAAAGTTTGAGCTTCTTGTTCCTGGCTCTACAAATCGGCGTTTGGAACCCATTCTCTTGACCCTTAAAAAAGGGGAATCCACGCCAAAGGAGAAACCCCACGAAGGAGAAGAATTTGGATTTGTCCTCCGGGGCAGAATCAACCTTCGTTTTGGCAGGGAGGTGTTGCGGTTAAAAAAAGGAGAATGTTTCTATCTTTCAGCGGAGAAGGAACATTGGCTCCATAACGGGGGGTCTAAGGAAGCAGTGATCCTGTGGATCAGTTCGCCTCCTTCTTTTTAAATAAAATGAACCATGATATCCAAAAAAAGGAGAGGAACAGTGATCATTAAAACACCCACACACTATTTTCTCGTTTCTGGTGCTTCGGAAGGGTTCAGCCGTCTTAACGCCTTCGATGGCGCTTTGCTCCGGGCGGGGATTGGGGATACCAATCTGGTAAAGATGAGCAGCATCGTGCCACCCCGTTGCCAGCTCATCCCTCCGGTTGCCCTTCCTCCTGGCTCCCTTGTCCCCACTGCTTATGCATCGATCACCAGTGATGTACCTGGCGAAATCATTGCCTCTGCAGTGGCTGTAGCCATACCGGAAAGCCCTGAGTTCCCTGGATTGATTATGGAATACTCAGCCCATGGACCTAAGGCAGAAATTGAGGAGATGGTCCGGCAGATGGCGATCGAGGGAATGAAAGTGAGGGGTCGAGTGATCAAAGACCTCACCTCCATCGCCATCGAACACAGGGTGAAAAAGGTGGGTGCCACGTTTGCAGCGGTGGTTCTTTGGGAAAAGGTGGAAGAGGAATGATTTAGAATGGACCTCCCTTTCATAGAACAGTCCTTTCTATCCGCATCCACTTCTTTCAAAACCGCAAAAATTATCATTCTTGGTTGTCCCTATGATGGGTCAGCCTCCTTCCGGCCTGGAGCCCGATTCGGCCCTTCTGCCATTCGGAGAGCCTCCTGGGGCATTGAGACCTATAGCCCCTACTTCCAAAAGGATCTAACACGTTTCTCCATCCACGATATGGGAGATCTCGAACTCCCTCTCGGAGAAAAAAAGGTTGCCCTCGATTTCATCCGAAAAGCAGTGAAAATGATTCTATCCGCTCACAAGTTTCCAATTTTCCTTGGAGGCGACCACCTCATTACACTTCCCATCGTTGAAGAAATCCTCAACAACTATCGCGACCTACATCTCATCCATATCGACGCCCATACTGATCTCAGAGGGGATTATCTTGGCGAACCCCTCTCCCACAGCACTGTCATGAGGAAAGTCTTAAATCATTTGGGAAGAGGAAGGCTTTTTCAGATAGGCATTCGGTCTGGGACGGCAGAGGAGTTTGCCTTGGCAAAAAAAATGCACTCCCTCGTGACAGTGACACCCTCCTCCCTCAAATCGATGGTCACTCGCCTGAAAAACAGACCGGTCTATATCACCCTTGATCTCGATGTGCTCGATCCAGGTTGTTTTCCGGGGGTGGGGACTCCTGAACCTGGAGGTTTGAGTTTTCGGGAGCTTCTGTCGATCATAAAGAGGCTTAAGGATCTTCATGTCATTGGATTCGATCTGGTTGAACTGACTCCGGACTACGACCCGACCCAGATTTCCTCTGTCACCGCTTCGGTGATTCTCAGGGAGATGATCTTCGCTTTCTGTCCTTGATCATTCGGTTTAGGAAACGATAATGAAAGAAAAGGGAACGAAAAAGAAGCAAACCGAAAAGAGGGTTTGGAACGAAAAAAGAGAGCTCATCAGTCGGGAGGAGGCTGAAGCCATACGCCTGAGGAAATTAAGAAAGCAATTAAGATATTGTTATAACCATTCTGAGTTCTATAGACGAAGATTTGATGAGGTTGGTTTCCGGCCAGAGGATATCGAAACCTGGGACGATTTCAGAAAGATCCCACCCTTGATGGATAAGGAGGCAGAAAGGCAAAGCCAAAGGGAGTCTCTTGAACGGTTCGGGCATCCCTTTGGATTACATCTCTGCTGCCCGCCTGAAAAGATCATCGTTGTCAAGACAACCGGGGGGACCACAGGGATCCCAACCTTTACCTACTCTTTTACCCCACATGACTTTGACCGCTGGAACGAAGGAACGGCAAGGGTCTTTTGGCTTGCCGGGATACGCCCTGCAGACAGAGTGCTCTTCTGTTTTCCCCTGAGTGGGGGATGGGCAGGAAGTATCGTGAAAACTCCGCTGCAATATATGGGCATCCTCTGCCTTGACCTGGGTGCTGAAACGCCAGTGGAAAGGATCGTCGAATACACCCGAATATTTCGCCCTACCGCTCTGATGGCCACTCCTTCTTTTGCTGAAACATTCATTGAGGCCTACGAACACTTGACAGGAAGACCTGTTTCTGAATTGGGGATAAAAAAACTCCTTTTAACAGGGGAGCCGGGCGTATCCATCCCCTCCATCCGAAAGCGGATGGAGGAGGCATTTGGAGGGAAATGGAACGATTACCTGATGATCAATGGCGAGGGATTTTCAGGTTCCTGTGCCGCAGAAGAGTACCAGGGGCTTCATGAAGTTGCCCTGGATCTCAGCATCTGGGCCGAAGATCTCATCGATATCGATACCCAAAAACCCATTGACATAAAAGATGGAGCCATCGGAGAAGGATTGATCACCTCGCTCGATCGGGAAGGACTCCCCCTGATCAAGTACCGTCTGGGCGATATCATCCAGATTTTTACGCATCCATGCAAGTGCGGATACCCGGGACCGGGTTATCGGATCAAACATTTGGGAAGACTGAATGATCGGCTCTTAGTGGAAGGAGCCAGCATCTTTCCGATAGCGGTCCGTGATGTGATCACCTCTTTCATCCCGAGGGTCACGGGAGCCATGCGAATTGTCCTCACCGAACCTCCCCCCCATATCATCCCCCCTCTCAAGATAAAAGTGGAATTCGGAAGAGGCATCGAACCCCATCAACTGCCCCATTTAGCAAAAGAGATCGAAGAGCGCATGTTTCAGCTTTATCAGGTTGAGGCGAAAGTCGAATTCGTTCCACCAGAGGCCCTTGGGAGAGTGACGAAAAAAACACCGATGTTTGAAGAAAAATTCAGGGAATCCCCAATCATCAAATGCCAATGAACACCATCAGAGTTGGGGTACGGGATATTAGAATTTGTTTAGAATCAATTTGGTGCTTGGAATTTAGATATTCAAACCCTTCCTTTCTCCTTCATTAATCTGACCATCAACTCTTTGTAGGTCTTTGGGGGGATCACCCTCTTTTCCCGCTCTTTCATCTTCATGGCTTCGGTGGGACAGAAGTGGGCACAAACGCCACAGCCAATACAGGACTCTTCATCCACAACCGGATAATCCCCTTCCATCTTAATGGCTTTGATCTGGCAGTGATCCGCACAGATCTCACATCCATTGCAACCTTCCCGGTCTAATCGGGCAATATAATTTGTGGTGGTCACGGCATGCTTCAGGTGATGTTTGGTGATTCCTTCAAGGAACCCGCAACAACACCCGCAACAGTTGCAGATGAAGGTCGTCTGATCCTGAACATTGTCCCCTATATGGACTAACCCTAAATCCTCTGCTTTCTTTAAGGTATCCAGAAGCTCCTTCACCGATGCCCTTCTTGCAAACCCCTGTTCTACCAGAAAATCAGAGGCATTTCCAAGGCTCATACAGATATCGTCAATGGGCGCAGAACAATTTTTCCCGAGATGCCAGGCCTCATGGCGGCAATAACATTTTCCCACGCTCCCCCGGCCTGCCTTCATAATATGCTCTGCCGCTTCGTCAAACCTCAGGACTTCGCTCTTTACGCTTGGCAGCACATCTCTGTAGATATAGGCTTTCGCTCTGGTGGTCTCTGTAGCGGAAAACTCCTCGATGAACTCAGGCGTATTCCGATAGGTGTGCATCAATTCTGCCAGTCGTTTCATGGGAAGGGACTCATTCGTCCGCATAAAAGTAAATTCAAAAAATCCGGTCAACCCCGGGGAAAGCAAATATTTCGTCGTCCCTTCCTTGACCGAAGAAACGACCAACCCCTTTTTCATCATGCCATTTAAAGTGGTCTTTAACTCTTCCATTTCGACTCCGGTAACCTTCTGGAGTTCCTCCAGGGTGACCATACCAAATGGAAATCGAGCTCCCACTTCCGCTTCTTTTTCGGTATAGAGAATCGATAAAATCTCATAAACGGTGGCATGTTCCGGAAGCCCAACAGGATTCTGGTGAAGCCTTTCCCTCAACTTCCTTAATATCTCTTCCTTCCCTGCGAGATGACCCATATAGCCTCCTTTAGATGAAATCCGAAAAACGAAATCTTTTAAACTCTAAACACTAAACTCTAAATCCTAAATAAATCCAAAATTCAAAACTCAAAATATTATTTCGATTCTTCAATAATTGAACCAAATATCTTCGTGAGTTCTGTTGCTTCTTTGATCAAGTCCTGTTTTTCCATAGTTTGCTCTTCTGTTGGTTCCGTTAGCTCAAGCCAGTAGCTACTCTCTTTTGCTTCTTTTCTTGATATTTTTATTCTAAGGATAAAATCCTTTCTGCTTAATGCTTCTTCGGCTTCAATATAGTTGGCACCTACTCAGCCAGAAGCCTTGATAAGTTGCTTTGCGTCTTCAACGTTGCTTAAAGTCTTTGGTAGGTTCTTCACATAGTTTCTTACCATTTTAACATATCGAAGGATCCTTTCCCTTAAATCATACGGTTTTGAGTTTTGTGTTTTGGACATTTGAGTTTATTTAGAGTTTAGGGTTTGGAGTTTAGAGTTTAATATCCTCTGTTACGATTGACCACCCCTATTAAAGGTTCTCCTTTCACCCATCTTTCATAATTCCCTATGAATTCTTCACAAATCTCCTCGGGGAGATTGATGCCGGAGACATGGGGGGTGATAATCACATTTTTCAGATTCCAGAGTTCGTTTTCGGATGGGAGAGGTTCTTCCTCAAAAACATCGAGGACAGCTCTGAGTTTCCTCTTTTTAAGGGTCCGGATCAGCGCTGCCTCATCGACTGTCTTGCCTCGACCGATATTGATAAGAATGGCGCCATCTTTCAATAAGGCCAGTTCTTTTTCTCCTATAAAATGGTACGTCTCCGGTGTAAGAGGAAGAACGGAGACAAGGTAATCCGATCTTGAAATTACTCTTTCAAGCTGGTCAGGACTAAAAACCTCATCCACGTTCTCAACGGGAGTGGGAGTCCTTTTGATTCCATAAACCATCATCCCAAACTGTTTTCCTTTTCTGGCAACCTCTTTACCGATGGAGCCCAGCCCTAAAATACCCAGGATCTTGCCCCTTAACCTTCCAGGTTTTTGGGGGTCCCATCTCTTCCCTTTCTGATCTTCACGATATTTCTCCGTATTCCGGATAGAAGAGAGAAGATAGGCAAAGACATACTCAGCCATCATCTCCCCATAGACGGTTACTTTGGTAAAGGGAATCGTTGACGGGATATAAGGATTGTTGATAAGGTGCTCATTCCCAGCTCCAAGCGAGGCAAACCACTTCAGGTGCTTCGCCCTCTTCAACAGATCATCTGGGATGTTCCAGGAGAGGATAATATCGGCCCCTTCGACAAAATCGATCGCTTCCTCCTGCTCAGAAGCAATGCGGATTTCAAGCTCGGGCAGCCTTTGGCCAAGAAGCCTTCCATAGTGTCCGGCATCAGGATGGTAGATCAGAAGCTTATGGTTCATCGCCTCTCCAGATGCCCATCCACCTCTTCGAGGTCAAACCACCACTTTTGGGATGGGTTAGGTTTCCCATATCCGAAGAGATCATCCGCCTGAAGGGCAAGGCTTCTTGCCACGGAGAAATGTCTCACCGTCCAGCCCACCGCACGGTGGAAGAGAGTGTAAGGTTTATTCGCTGGACACACCTTAATACAGGTTCCGCACCCTGATCCTTTCGGATTTCCGACTCGCATCTTTGTGCACTTCTCAACGTCGGTAGGCCATCGTTCATACCCATTATACATCACCTTGCCGCCATCGCTGAGCGCTCCAGAAGGACATTCCCTCGCACACTTTTTACATTTGGAACAGAAGTCCTGTAACCCAAAATCGATCGGTTTGTCTACAGCAAGAGGCAGATCGGTGGTGACCACGGCGGCTTTAAATCTTGGACCTAAAAAGGGATGAAGCACACAGTCCCCAATACGGCACATCTCTCCCAGTCCTGCCCAGAGAAGAATGGGAGGAACCACAACCTGATAATTTCTTGCGTGGTGGGCCCTCGCAGGGTATCCAAGCCGGCGAATATAGTCTGCAATGATACAGGCGATGAAAGCGGAGGTGGAATAGGCTAAAAAGCTCATCGAATTGCTGATCCAATCACGGCCATTAAAAGCCTCTGCGGTCTTCCAGTCCTGATCAATGAGGATGGCAATGGCAAAGGAATGGTTCAGCTCGATCGGCTCACCACTGGGAAAACTATGGGAATAGACCGCATAGGGAGGAAGTCTGCAGATGCCCACTGCATCCGCTCTGAGAAAGTAGGCAAGTTCTTTAATGTGCCGGGATAACAGAACCGGATCTTCGGGCAGGAGAGCTTTCTGTTTGCCAACGATTCCATCCACAATATCTTTCAGGTGGGTCGTCATCGACAAGAGGGCCTCTGAGATGGGATGTTTATTAACAAAGCGCATCCTTTCCTTTTGCAGATGAATCCCATAATCGCCACGTGCCGCTTTGTTAAATCCACTTTCCCGCTCATCCACTCTCTTGACCTGATCGTCGAAGATTTTGGTGGTTGGACGGTCCACCCTTTTCAGGGTATGCATCGGAAAAGGTTCAAACTCGCGCCTGTGATAACCCCTCATGATTTTCCTTTCAAATAACAACTCAAATCACCCCAATTTCAAAAGTCTTTTTGCATTCCCCTCATAGATGGCCCGGCGATCTTCTGAACTAATCTCCAGGCTGTCGATGATCTCAATCGTCCAGCGGATATAGGCTGATCCCTTTTCCGGATCAAAAGGGGAATCAGACCCGAAGAGTACCCTCTCCGGCCCGAAGAATTTTAATCCGCACACCGTCGCCTCTTTCGATCCGAAAACAGCGGTGTCTGCGTAAAAAAGCCTAAAATAATCGAGAGGCCTCTTTTTCAACCTCTTCAGGACAAGTGTGTAATCCTCATCCGAGGTCCGGGTGCCCAGTTGGTCCCAGCCTGGCCCCACCCTGCCCTCAAAGTAAGGGACCATCCCTCCGAGATGGTGGGTGATGATCTTGAGATTGGGGTGTCGATCGAAGAGGCCGGCAAAGACGAGATGTGCCATAGCCACGCTCGTCTCATAGGGCCAGCCAAAGGTCCACCAGATCTCATAATGGCTTTTGGACTCGCTCTTATAGTCCGGAAAATCCGCACCCCGCGCCGGGTGCATCCAGATGGGCCGATCCAGTTCAGCCATCAGATCGAAGAGCGGCATCGTCTCAGGCTTATCCAGAGGCCGTCCGGACACGTTGGTAAAAACCTGAACTCCCACTGCCCCAAGCTCCTGAACCGCTCGCCTCGCTTCTTCTAATAACCCTTCTGGATCATTCATCGGTAGCGAGGCAATGAATCCGGGAAAACGATCCGGATATTTCCTCACCAATTCGGCCATCCCATCATTGGCCAACTTTGCCAGCTCTGTTGAAAGAGGTGGAGAGGCCAGAGACTCGATGGGTGGATTGGGCAAACAGATGATTTGAACATAATCTTTGAAACGATCCATGATCCTGAATCGTTCGTCAAGATCGACGATACACGGGATATTTCGAACTCTCTTGTTAATGTCCTTTGCATTGGGCGCGACGTGGATCATCTTCTCATAAAAGGATTTTGGAAAGAGGTGGTTGAAAATATCGATCTTCATTCAGGCCTCCCTTGGGTTATCTTCTGTTTTTTTCGATTTACGCTCCACTCCCAGAAAAGGATCGGAATGCCGATCACAAGACCCATCGCATCACTCCTCCAGCCTGGGATCATGCATCCCAACCCGCCAAGTATGAGCAATCCCCTCTTCAGCCAGCTCAGTTCCCGAAACAGGAATCCTTCAATTCCGATCGCCACCAGACTGATTCCAATCATCGCCGTGATGATAGCATGAATCACATCTGCCATATTCCCTTGAAGGAGTAGCGAAGGATGATAGGCAAAGAGAAAGGGGACGATATAAGCGGCAATGCCCAATTTGATCGCCTGATAGGCAGTCTTCATCATATCCGCGCCGGCTAAAGAGGCTGCGGCATAGACCGCCAGGCAGATCGGAGGGGTAAGAAAGGACATCACCGCAAAGTAGAAGACAAAGAGGTGGGCATTCAAAGGAGCGATGCCCAATTGAATCAGCGCAGGAGCAATCAGAACGACCATGAGGAGGTAGGCTGCGGTGACCGTCATCCCCATACCGAGAATGATTGCGCCCATGGCTCCAAAGACGAGAAGAAGGAGAGTACTTTTTCCGGCAAGGCTGACAAGAGCCTGCGAAAACGTAAACCCTAAGCCTGTGAGCGAGACGATTCCAATGATCAGCCCCGCGGCGCAGCAAACAACCCCGACCTCCAGCATCCCTTCGCCGGTCTCCCTGAGGATGTTCATGACCTTCCGGAAATGGAGCCGGTCTTCTTTACGAAGGCAACAGACGAGAAAGACCGAGGCAGTGGCATACAGCCCTGCCCGGTCAGCCTCAATCGTCTGGATGAAAAGGGTGTCGATTAATACGGAAAAGGGAATTAAAAAGGGCCATCCCTTGCGAAGGACCCCGAAGATTTCCGGGAGCATCTCTGAAGGCAATCCTTTTAATCCGTTCTTTGCCGCCTCCAGGTCCACCTGGATGAAGACGGCCAAGTAGTAAAGCACGGCGGGGATGGCGGCGGAGAGGGTAACTTTTCCATAAGGGAGACCCAGGAAGGTGGCCATCAGAAAGGCAGCCGCCCCCATGATCGGAGGCATGATCTGTCCTCCGCTCGATGCCGTCGCCTCGACCGCTCCCGCGAAATAAGAGGGGTATCCGGTCTTCTTCATCAAGGGAATGGTGACCGACCCGGTTGTCACAACATTGGCCACAGCGCTTCCGGACATCGTTCCAAAAAGGGAACTGGCCAAAACCGCCACTTTGGCAGGTCCTCCCCTGAAACGACCCATCATGGCCATGGCAGAGTCAGTGAAAAACTCGCCCCCTCCTGTCCGGAAAAGGGCCTGTCCGAAGAAGACAAAGGCAAAGACGACGGTTGCCCCGACTTCGACGGCAACTCCGAGAATTCCCTGAGGATCAAGGTAGAGAAAGGTCGCCAGCCTGGGCCAGCTCACCCCCTTACCGTAAAGCCTTCCCGGAAAGAGAAAGGTGAACAGGGCATAGAACATGAAGAGAAGAACGATCGTCAGAAACGGCCATCCTAAAACCCGCCTCGAGGCCTCTAAAATAAGGACAATAGCAATGGTTCCAAACACGATCCGCAAGGGGGTAAGGAGACCCATTTCAACGACAATCTCTTTGTAATAGAGGGCAAGGTAGATCCCAACCAGCAGGCCAAGCGTTGACAATACGAGATCATACCACGGCAATCGATCCATTGAGGCCCCTTTCTTGAAAGGAACCAGGATAAAAACGAGACCCATGATCAATCCGAAAAAGAGGGCCAGGTATTGCTGGATGTAAAAAGAGAGACCCAAATACAACGGGACATTCAGGATCGAAATCATCCCTATCATGGGCACCAGAATCAAAAGGATATCCCGCCAATACCCAAACAGACCTGTTGGCCTTCTAAATCTCGATTCTTCCTTGGAATCTGTCACGGACCACCTTCTTTTAAGAGTCTATTTCTTCTTGGCCAACAAAGCTTCTTGAAGCTTTGTCATCTCATCGGTCCAGACCCGCTTTTCTTTGTAAAATTTAACAGCCCCTGGATGATAGGGAATGAGGGCCTCTCTGGAGAGGAACCGCTCCTGGGTCCAATTTTTCAAAAGGACATGGATGGGTGCAAAGTCTTTATAATTCTCCCACATGGCTTTTACAATCTGATAGGTCGCCTCTTCAGAAAGATCTTCTCTCCCGACGACATAGATATCATAAGCCCACATGGCCTGTTCTTTCTCAATTCCTGTTCGGCCCGGACCGGGTGTGACTGTGAAGGGATAGCCTGGAAACTTGTCTTTGGCCCGTTTAATCGCCTCGGGTGAGACATCCAGGGCGAGAAAGCGTGCTCCGCTCTTAGCATGAAGTTCTTCAATGATCGGCGTTCCGATGGTTACATTGGCCGCATCCGCCCGGCCTTCGATGACGGCCTTTACGCCTTCGGTGATGGAGCTGACAGGAATGGGAACAATGTCCGCCCATTTCAATCCTCCGTTGGCCAGTAAAGCCTCCGTCTGCAACTGGAGCGAGGGGGTCGGATAATTGCCGGCGACCCTCTTTCCTTTGAGGTCGGAATACTGATAAATTTTCGAATGTGCTGCAACGATAAAGCCAATGGCATTATTGACACTGATGGCCACCAGGCGAACAGGAAACCCTTTCCCTTTGGATAGTTTTTCGTAAACCGATTCGCCTAAATATCCCTTCTCTGCATCCCAGCTGTTCAATACACCCAGATCAATCTCCTGACTCGCCAGCAAGGGATACCACGCCGAAGGGCCTGCCATCGGTTTCACCGTCGTCTTCATCGGGGTATATTTTCCGACTACGGTTGCAGTCGCTGTCCCCACGATGTTGAAAAAGGACCCCACCGGATGGGTTCCAATGTTCAGGATACCGGGAAGTTGCTGTGCAGAAACTTCCCCGATGTTTCCTCCACCCATCAACAGGCCAATGAACATTAGTACGAATGTTTTTCTCATGCCAGATCCCTCCCTTTCCATTCTATTTGAGTTTTAAGGCGATTCGTTTCAACCCTGTTTGAATCTGAAAAACATGCCTCCGCATCAATTCATAAACTTTCTCTTCATCCTTCTCTTTCAATGCTTTCAATATCCTCTGGTGGTAGGCAACGGCTCCCTTTGATATCTCAACCCGCCTCTGAAGGGAACCCTCCATTTCCAGGTTCATCTCCTTTAACACATCGAAAAGGGGCCTCATCATCAGAGCAATGACAGGATTATGGGTAGCCTCAGCCAGAAGAGAGTGAAACTCGATGTTCGGTTGATATGCGGGCTGGCGGGAACGGACTACCCTGTTCGTCTCTTCAATATTTCTCTCCAATTGCTGGATCTCTTCCGGTGTGATCCTCTGTGCGGCTAACCGTGCGATGCCGGGTTCTAAAATGATCCTCGCTTCCGTGAGTTCATTGAGGGAGGCCTTTTGAATCCGAAGCAGTGAAGAGAGCGATTCGCTCAAAGGTTTTGAGTCGACTTCAGCCACAAACACGCCGGATCCTGGCCTGATGGTCAGGAGGCCGGAGGTCTCGAGGGTCTTCAGCGCCTCCCGAACGGAGATCCGGCTGGCCTTAAAACGGTTTACCAGTTCCCGCTCCGGGGGGAGCCTGTCCCCGGGTTTCATTGTTCCCCGAAGGATCGCCCCCTTGATCTGCTGGACGATCCGCAAGGAGATCTTCTGGCTTTTAACCGGTCGAAAGAGGTTCATCGAATTGGTATGATATCTGTCCTAATACCAATTTAAAAAACATTTGTCAACAACAAAAAATTCACAATTTAATTTGACAAACTCCCTCGCCATGAATAGAATGAATGTCTGAATTGAAAAGGAGGCGTTTGATGATCAAGCCTTGGTCAAAGATTCGAACCCGCTCCGCAACATCGTACCGTGTTTTCTCCGTCCGGACAGACATCATCCGCTCACCCCGGACCGGTCTCGAACATGACTTCTACATCATCGAATCGAACGACTGGGTTAACATCATTCCTCTAACCGCCGATCACCGGGTGGTCATGGTGAGGCAATACCGGCATGGCTCAAATCAGGTCACCCTTGAGATTCCCGGAGGGCTGGTGGATGAAGGCGACACTCCGGAAGAGGCAGCCTCGCGAGAGTTATTTGAGGAGACAGGCTATAAAGCAGAGGAATGGATCAAGGTCGGAGAGGTGAACCCCAATCCCGCCATCTTTAACAATCGCTGCCATACCTTTGTCGCCCGAAAGGTGAAAAAAATCTCTGATCCCCACCCCGATCAGACCGAAGATATCGAAGTCGCACTCATTCCTCTTGCCGAGATTCCGGAAATGATTCGAAACGGAACGATTGATCATGCCATTGTCATTGCGGCGTTTGCTCACTACTTTCTCCGTTACCCGGAAGGATGTAAAAGGCCTTGACCCCTCTCAGCATTCTCCTCGTCCTGATTTCAGCGCTCATCCATTCTTCGTGGAATTTTTTCACCAAGCGTGGGAATTTTCCTGTGGAATTTTTCTTATGGGTTTCCCTCTGGGGGGGCATCTTCTATCTCCCTTTTTTCCTTGGAGTGGGAGTGCTCCCTTCCCTTATTCTTAAAACTCCGATCGAGATCTGGTGGATGGTCATCCTCTCCGGTGTTTTTGAAGCGATCTATTTCATCTGCTTGATCAAAGCCTATCAAACTGGAGACCTTTCTCTCATCTATCCCATCTCCCGCTCTGCTCCGCTTTTTACCCAGTTCTGGGCTGTGCTCTTCATTGGAGAGGTCTTTTCAGAAACCGGTTTTATTGGAATTGGCCTGGTCATGCTTGGCCTCTTTGTCATCTCATCGAAGGAATTTCATTTCCGCCCGTCATCAACCGCTTTGGGTCATCTGAACATGAGACCTCTCCTGTTGGCCTTCTCGGCAGCTCTGGCCAGTTCTATTTACTCGGTTATTGATAAGGCCGCCGTCGCGATGATTCATCCGATCTACTATCTCTGGCTGATCAATCTCTCGATGTCTTTTTTCATTGGACTCTACCTTCTGTTTGGGAAAGAACGCTCTCTTTGGAAGGTCTGGGAGCAATCAAAAAAAGAAATTCTCCTTGTTTCTCTCCTCCAGAATGCAGCCTATCTTCTCGTTCTCATGGCTATGACGACAAGTAAGGTGAGCTATGTGGTGGCTTTCCGTCAGGCAGGAGCTCTTTTTGGCGCAATCATGGGAGTTGTTCTGCTGAAGGAA
>FWPV01000328.1_pt1 | contig 31485 bp, 24 predicted proteins | sample 2228371 | NCBI WGS metagenome assembly FWPV01 (sample SAMEA103939776, study PRJEB20133) | metagenome
ATATGTCCACCTGAAATCTGTAAGGGTCGCGCTTCAGGTGGACGTTTCGAGGCGGTGTGCAAACATTTGTTCGAGGCTACTGAGGTTCGTCTTGATTCATTCAGAGGTTCGTCCAGCGCAGAGGTCGTTCTCGAGACAGACAAGGAATCTCCAGAAAACTGCTGCGAACGAGTACTACGCACAATCGAGATGCTAGGATATATCCCTGAGTCTAAGCAGCATGACTACACATCAGAGGACGAAGCTAAGATAAGCAAGCGACTCAAAGACCTTGGGTACCTGTGAGGCCGGCGGGCAGACGCTCATCTTATCTTTCCTCCTGCCAGAAGTTTCTTTCTCTCTTTTTTCTCGTATCTCCTTTGAATGACGTTGCTCCCCCAAGACCCTTCACGATATCCTTGATAATTTACAAGACCCGGACACCTGAGATATTCTTGTGGTGCTTCTTGTGGGGAAAGAATTCATGCAGGTGGAGCGCATACCATGGGAATTTTCAGCAAGGTAAAGCAACGCATCGACAGACCTCGAGTCTTTCTTGTTGGGCTCGACGGCACACCTTTTGGTCTTATCCAGCACTTTCTGCAGAAGGGGATCATGCCAAGGCTGGCAGAGATAAGCCGTCACGGTGGTAGTGCCAGGATGGCGTCCACGATACCGGATGTTTCCTCAGTAGCATGGACAACCTTTATGACAGGCGTAAACCCTGGCCGCCATGGGATCTTTGGTTTTGTCGATTTGAAACCAGGGACCTACACAACCTATTTCCCCAATGCAGCCCATGTGAGAAGTCCGACCCTCTGGCATCTTCTCGGTAAAGAGGATAAGCGTTCTATAGTGGTCAATATGCCGAGTACGTATCCTGCCCAAGAGCTCAACGGAATCCTTATTGCAGGCTTTGTGGCAATAGACCTTGAACGCGCTACCTACCCTAAGGAGCTTGTTGCGTGGCTCAAAGAGATTGGCTATATGCTCGATGTTGACACTACCCGTGCCCGAGAGGCCAAGGAGCATCTGATCGAAGACTTGCACAGGTCTTTGGAGAAGAGCGAGATAGCGCTCCACCGCTTCATCAAGGAAGAAGCATGGGACTTTTTTGCAGCCATTGTGACAGGCACTGACAGGCTGCATCATTTTATGTGGGGAGATTACGAAAACCAACAATCGGCCTTCCATGAATCCTTCATCGAGTACTATCGCGCCGTTGATGCAATGATCGGTAGGTTGTACGATGCCCTTGACCGCAAGGTCTATTTTCTGGCGATGTCAGACCATGGATTTGGGACATTGAAACGCGATGTGTATCTCAACAGGTGGCTCGAGGAGCAAGGTTATTTGCGTTTCCAAGATGCAAAAAGGGAGTCGATCGCGGATGTGGACCCAAAAGGGACCAGGGCTTTTTGCCTTGATCCGGGTAGGATCTACATAAACCTGGTGCGTCGCTTTCCTCACGGATCGGTTCCTCCGGGTAGCGCATACGAACGTCTTCGCGAGGAGCTTATCGAGCAATTGTCTTGGCTCTCTGTTGCTGATGATACAGGGGCTACCACCAAAGTGATACGCCGGATCTTCAAGAAAGAGGAATTGTATCGCGGCCCGTATCTTGCTGCAGCGCCGGATCTTGTGCTTGTTGCAGAGGAAGGAAACAACCTCAAAGGCGCAACGAATCGTCAGTGCGTCTTTGCTACGGACAGTGTATTTTCAGGCATGCATACCCAGGATGATGCCTTTTTCCTTAGCGACCGTCCTCTTGAAGCAGATCAGGACATTGGGATACCAGATGTCTCTAAGACCGTCCTTACACTCTTGGATGCTTCTTGTGTGGATCGGATTGAAGGAAAGGCCTTGGTTTCGCGTGAGCATACCTAACTACAAAGGGGGGAATGTCATGAGAAATGGAGAGCACGGTCTTCGGAAGGCTAGTCAGAGCTGTGTATTCATTTGTGGTGTGCTGATGGTAGGTGTATTCCTAGCTTGTGGTTGTGACGGAGATTCTGACAAAGGTGCCCAGCCTCAAGCTGGAGGTATCACCATACTAGAACCTCGGCCAGGGGAGATTGTAAAGGGGCATAGCTTTCATTTTGCTGCACGTCTCGACCAGGGGCTCGATGTCGCTCATGTGGGCGTTTTGCTCAATTCAGAGCCGATCCAGTCCAGGCTCACGATAGAAGAAGCAGAGGTCGAGGCCACTATTAGCGGGATGAGGCAAGGAGAAAATATCCTTACTGTGACAGCCCCTACGCTCACAGGAGACATCAGAACAGCAGAGGTACGCTTTACGTTTGCACCTGTGCCCATAACATCTGTACGGCTAAAGGATACGTTGCAGTTACCAGGGCTCGAGGGTGTAGTCGAGATCCTGGTGGATCCATGGGGGATACACCACATCTACACCATGGAACACAATCCATCGGATCTTTGGTATGTGCAAGGTTACCTGCTGGCGAAGCATCGGCTATTTCAGATCGACTTGTTCCGTAAGGTTGCCCAGGGTAGGCTTACCGAACTTTTGGGCACTGCGTTGAGCAAAGCTGTACTGGAATCAGACCTTTACTACCGTACCATCTTCCTTACGTACGAAGGAGGAACTGTCACACATATTGACGAACGTTTGGCTGCAGAGATCGAACGTACTAGGCCTGACCTCTATGAATCGCTCACTCGCTTTGTTAGGGGGATAAACGACTATATCGAAGATGTGGAGCAGGGTACCAATGGAGCAGAACTGCCCCAGCAATACAAATTACTCAACCTTCTTCTGCCTTCCTATACCATCGAGCCTATGACTATACCCCAAGTGCTGGCCATAGGAAGACTACAGCAGTTCGATCTCTCGCAAACCCTCGGGGAAGAGATACGCCGCACAGTGCGCTGGCAGCGGATCCGGGATGCAGAAGTGCGAGGGGACATCCCAGCAGGTACCCTTGAGGATATCTTTCGAGCAGAGCCTGCTGACCACGAAACAATACTGAAACCCGGAGAACCTGGGTACTCGGGCCCAGGCAGTACAATGACAAGCGCCACAGCATATGCCAGTGCGCTGCGCATACAGTCAGCAGTTGATGCTTCCACTGACGGCGGCAGGCAGCGGGCCCTTGAGGAGACCGTAGAGAGATTCCAGCGTATTCAAGCCATTGTGAGGGGGTTTGATGGAAGGCCTTGTAGCAACAATTGGATTATTGCTGGTTCTCTGACGGCCTCAGGAAATGCCATCCTTTGCAACGACCCCCATTTGGGCCTTAGCAATCCTTCGATATTTTATCCGCTCCATTGCGACAACAAGAGCTTCACCGGCGGCACGATGAATTTCTCTGGGGTCACGTTTCCAGGCATTCCAGGAATTCTTCTTGGCCAGAACGAATCAGGTGCATGGGGTGCTACGGTCACGAACTACGATGTCATGGATATTTATGAAGAGTCGATCCATGTTGAGGGAGGGCGTAAGTGCGTGGATTTTAGGGGTCAGTGTGTACCAGTAGCGACCATAGTGGAGAGGTTCAAGATTCGTGGGGGTGACTCTGATCTTGGCGAAGAGATCGACATCCCCATTGACTACGTACCACACCATGGGCCTCAGGTTCCTGGAGATCCGTTTGCCCCTGATCCAACCCTTACCCAAGAGCACAACCTGACCGTTCGCTGGACAGGGCATTTCTATACCAAGGATCTCGAGGCCTTCTATGGCTTGCTCGATGCGAACAGCGTGGAGGATTTCCGGGCTTCTGTGGTGAATTTCGGTGTAGGTGCGCAGAATTTTGTCTGGGCGGATGTGAGTGGCCGCATTGCGTATTTCCCAATGGCGCTCATTCCTGTCCGGAGTCCAGCAGCATTAACCCCTGAACATCCACCCTACCTGATTTTACCTGGTACAGGTGACTATGAATGGGTCACAGATGCTGAGGGAAACCCGCAATTCGTGGCTCCAGAGGATGCTCCACAAGTGACCGATCCTTCTCGAGGATGGCTTGTTACCTCCAATAACGACATAACCGGTTCTGCCCTTGACAATGACGTACTCAATGATCCCCTGTATCTGTACTACAGTATCAACATAGGATTCAGGGGAGGTAGGATAAGTGAACGCCTCAGGGCCCTGAGCAAACAGGAGCGCGATATCGAGCACATGATGGAGATTCAAGGGGATCATGTATCGCTTCTTGCAAGAAGGATTGCTCCCTATCTGCTTGCGTCTCTTTCCAACCAGGAAGTGCTCACCAGTATAGACCCCAACATCCGGACACGGCTCGAGGAGGCCCGCTCGCGCCTTGCGGGCTGGGATTTTAGGTACGAGACTGGGATGCCGGATCCATTCACTGGTCGAGGGCCCTCCCAAGAGGACGTTGCTTCTTCGATTGCTGCCAGCATCTTTAGTGTATGGTTTAACCGCCTTGTTGAAGCCACATTTGGAGACGAACTTGCAAAGGCAGGTACAGATATGGATTCTGAGGACAAGGCTCGAGCCATACTCCACATTCTTGAACATGTACAAGAGCCTCCTGATTCTCCATATGCAGTTCATACCCTTGGACCGGACAATCAGAGCCTTCTCTGGGACGATGTGACGACATCCGATACGACCGAAACACGAGATGAGATTATGGTTCACTCAATGGTGAAGGCGTTGGAGGATGTAGCTTCTTTGATGAAGACCTCTGACATGAACGCATGGAGGTGGGGCAATCTCCACACGATCATATTTGAACTGGAGGGTATTGGAGGCGCTATTTACGCATTTAACCTCCCCTCTCAGAGTATCGGCAGGCAGCTCCTCGGCGAAGAGTACAAAGGTTATCCACGTCCGGGCGGATGGCAGACAGTGGACCCTGCAGACTATAGGCTCTCAGGTCTGGACTTTACTACTGATGGTGGTCCTGCCATGCGAATGGTTGTAGAACTCGAAAAAGGGGTTATGAAAGCCTACAACGTGTTGCCCGGCGGTGTAAACGATGTGTATCCCGATGCGAGCATTGTCAACCCTGTCCAGATCAACCAGGCACTTCATTATGGCGATCAGATTCCTTTGTGGTTGGTCAATTCCTACAGGCCTCAATACATTTTCTGGGAGGATGTAACCCAAACTGCTGAGTCAAGAATTCGATGCGAACCGGTCAGATAGTTGCCCCGGATTATTCATCTATCCCATACGAACGTATATGCAAAAAGGGCACTCGTGGAGAGAGTTGCTTCTGGAAAGCGATGATGCCTCTCTAGCTGCTCTCGATGAAGTATCTGCTGCATGTATCCACCACGAGGGTGCAAGTGGCGCATTCCTCGATGAGGTGGCCAAGACTGATTCCTTGGATGACCATCCAGTATGCTCGGCATGTGGTCACAAGGTTGTACTCCGAGTGTTCTTTCCTGCATCCGAAAAGAGCGTCGAAGAGGTCCTAGCTTGTGCAGAACGGGTTACCAGAGAAGTAAAGAGTGTGTATCGAGACTTCGATGTTCGGATCCTAGGGGTGCACACGGTCGAGCACAAGGATTGGTCTCAATCTTGGAAGGGCTATTTTGGGCCGCTCCCTATCGGGAAAAGGATACTCGTCGTCCCGCCGTGGTATGTCCCTGAGATCCATGCACATAGTGATCCTGAGATCATCCGCATCGTAATAGAGCCAGGCATGGCCTTTGGCACAGGGCAGCATCCATCTACAGTGCTTTGTGTAGAATGTATCGAGTCCATTGCCCAGGAGCACCCTTGGATGCTTCGATCGTTTCTGGATGTAGGCTGTGGTTCTGGGATACTATCTATCGCGGCCTTGAAGCTGGGTGCTCGGGAAATCCTCGGTATCGATACGGATACCGAGGCTATTTCAGCAGCAGCCGATAATTTTCGGCACAACCAACTACCGGTGGGTGCCACGATAGGGCTGGTTGTCGGTACGGTGGCGTGCGTGAGAGGGCGTTTTTCTCTTGTTACTGCCAATCTCGACCGATGGCTCTTACAGGAGATAGCGCATGATGTGGTAGGCGTTGTGCAGCATGGCGGTGGGCTTATCCTTTCAGGGTTCCTGTGTGAGGAGACCGAGGAGATTCGCCTTTTATACGAGTCGCTTGGATGCAACTTCTATGAGGCAAGGGCAAAGGATGGGTGGGCAGCACTCTTCCTTACCGGAGGACCACAATGATGCCTAGAGTAGCACCCATCCCGGATGATGGCTCGTATTGCTGGCAGGGGCCAGAAGGAAGATGACAAGACTTTTCATCCCCCACCCTTTGGAAGGGCGAGATGTCGTAATCATCACTGGCCCAGAGCATAGATACCTTTGTACCGTGCTGAGAGTTAGACCTGGTGAGGAGGTTGTGGTCTTTGATGGGTCAGGATGGGAGTACCTTGCGAGGTTTGAATCAGCCACGAGAAAGCAGGCTCGTCTTGTGATCGTTGGTAAATCCAAGCCGGTCGCAACGGAGTCAGCACTAACCCTCATAGTTGCGCAAGCCCTCTTAAAGGCAGAGAAGATGACCCTGGTCGTTCAAAAGGCCGTAGAGCTCGGCGCCACAGAGTTTTTTCCTTTTGCCTCAGAGCGGGCGATTCCGGTACTGGTGGCTGACGACAAGAGGTCGCGTGTCGACCGATGGACAAAGGTAGCCCAAGAGGCGAGCCGTCAATGCGGTCGAACAAGGCCTATGAAGGTCGGTCACATTATGTCGTTTGACGAGGTCCTTTCATTGGGAATTTCTGTTGATCTGGCACTTGTTTGCTCCTCACAAGGTGGCGAGGGCCTCGACCGTATTGTCTCTGGCAAGGAGGCGCCCAAGAGCGTGCTTGTTACCGTAGGCCCTGAAGGTGGTTTTTCCGAAAGAGAGCTCTCTTTAGCAAGGGCAAAAGGCTTTGTGAGCGTCTCGCTCGGCCCAAGGATTCTCAGGGCAGAGACAGCAGCAATAATTGCTACAGGGCTTGTGCAGCACCGATTCGGCGATTTAAGATAGTCATGGTCTACTACCCGACCCTTATCTAAGCTTTAAGAAGGAGACCTCGACCATGCCCGACCAAACTAGTATCACCTGTCCTGTCTGTGGGAGAGCAACAGGGAAAGGGGAACGATGTTCATTCTGTGGTTCTTGTCTTGAAGATACCGGAGGTCGGGCTGTTCCAGGTGGCGAGCGGAGTGGCGACGTGCAAGCCCAGGACAGTCACCTTGGCTATCCGAGGGGAGCAGGATGGCAAAGGTCATATGGTCCTCCGCCGTATCCTTACGGCAGCCCGGCGCCTGGCCTTGTACCACGTTATGCAGGATTCTGGATCCGACTTGTTGCATACTCGATAGATTCCATTTTGGTCCAGATAGGTGCTGCGATCATTATAGTGGTGAGCCGAATGGGGTATACCGCAGGACTTAGTGCAAAGGACACTGGAGGGACTTTTCTATCCTTTTTACTGGAGATGGATTACAATGTGGTTGCGTCCGTCATTCTGGTTCTCAACCTCGTATATTTTACTTTTTTTCTTAGCCGCACAGGGCAAACGCTTGGAAAAAAACTTTGTGGACTCAAGGTTGTTGATGCAGACGGGCATACCATTACGGCCGGCCGCGCATGTTTGAGGACAGTCTGTCTCCTTGTCACGTTGTGCGTGTTTAGCCCTGCAACCCTTTGGATCGCCATCGATAGGAGAAAGCAGGGACTTCACGACAAGATCGCTTCCACGTACGAGGTTAGGCACCAGGAGCACACGGTGTATGCACAATGGTCTTCTCCTCAAGCAGGCGGGATATGAGGATATAGAGAGAAATCGTGCGAGTTGACAGTCCAGCTATTTTGCATTATGTACATAGTTGAAGCAATTGTTGAGTAATGAGATGAGGAGGTGCCGAGGTAGCTCAGTCGGTAGAGCAGTGGACTGAAAATCCACGTGTGGGCGGTTCGATTCCGTCCCTCGGCACCAACCTTATGTACCATATGCATATTAGTTTTCCCTCCTGTACGTAGCCATTGGGTTCCCCTCGCCAGACCTGAAAGAGTCGGAGTGCATATCGTCCGATGTGTTCGTGTTGACGCTCCTTGCGCAACAGGACATCAGTAGCTGAGAGTGCCTGCCAATTTCTACTCCTCGCTTGAGATGCACCAGAACCCATAAGAGTACCAATGAGATGTTGGTTCCTATCGAGCACCTTACAGGTAACGTGGTAGCACACGCCCATGTGCTGGCACTCCCTGGCAGGATAGCTTCCTGGACAATTTGCCGATGCTGCAGTAGGATTCAGCACATATATCCAGAAGAAATATGATCACAAGAAACAAAAGCCTTTTATTCTCTTGCAGATGTGCACGGGCACAGAAGCAGGTGACAGCTGCAGAGCCTCTCCTGCAACGGGGCTATGATACCTTAGAGGATTCCGAACTTCTGATGGATGCTGCCTGGCTAGATAATTGATCTTCTCTCAAACGTTTCTCTAGAAGGAGGTAGCGTTTCTTGGAGCCTACTCATTGTTCACGGTGTCCAATCACAACCTCTCCTTCGGGGGGTTTTTTGTCTGTGAGTACCCCAATCGGCATCTTCGCTCCTTTTTCAGGGCACAGGGATTGAAGTTGCCATGAATAGTCTCAGGAAATCGACTGATGGGACAACCATGTCTCTTCCCACCTTTCGTTCTGTGGTTGTCGTTACGTCGGCTTTGTTCTGTCTGCTGTTCGGGCTTTCCTTGTTCCTCGTGTACCAAGATGCAGCCTTCATGCACAATCAGATCAACAATTACTTCAGCGGGCAACAGCTGTTACTAGCCCGCCAGGCGGCTTGGCACATCGGTACCCAGGTCCGGGATATCGAGGTGGAAATAGAAAGCTTCAAGCGTCTGTATGCCCCTGATATGTCACGCCGCATGGTTATCGAACTTATGAGGGCCATACTCGGGCGGACGCGGGCCAAAGGGCTTATGGAGATCGGTCTTAGCGAACAGGATGGAAGCATCGTAGGGGTTCACGACATTGATGTTGGAATCCTGAGCGATACCGCGATACTAGAAACGGACTGTGCCTGGGATGAGAGTGGTGGAATGGTACTGGGACCTTTGAAACTCCTTTCGGACGATCCCGAGCACCCGAGAGTTGCAAGCATGTTGTGCAGAAAGATCGGCCTCGAAGGAGATCGTACCCAGATACTTTTTGCCAGGATTGACGTTTCCAGGCTCGTGGGAAATGCAACTCGGCCGATACGTTCTGGGAAGACAGGCTATGCATGGGTAGTTGATACTACTGGCAGGTTCTTGTTCCATCCTGAAGAGGAGCTTATCGGCCAAGATGCCTTTGCCGGACAAACTGAACGCAGTCCGTACCTGACGTCTGCTCACGTCAACAAGATAATGAAGGAACAGATGCTCAGGGGTGAAGAAGGTACTGGCACCTGTGTGAGTGGGTGGCACAAGGGTCTCAAGGATGAGAGCACTACGCTTATTGCCTTTACTCCGGTGCATAGCTCGGCACTCGCGTCTGATAATGTGTGGTCCGTGGCAGTTGTAGCGCCAAGAAGCGAGGTGGCAGAGACGGTGAGGTGGACCTACTTGAGACATTTCGCCGCTGAGGGAATCTTCATCATCGGGATGTGCACGTGTGTACTTCTTGGTGCTATCTATCAGCAACGTGTGGTACGGACAGTCAAAGGGCAGGTCAAACGGATTGAAACGCAGGCGGCAATAACAGAACACCTTTATCGGAGCGCGCTGGAACACGTGCCTGCCGCAGTGTATCTCATGGACCTTGATATGCACGTTGTGTGCTTGAACAGGTCAAGTATCGATACGTTTTCTGGGCTGGCTGTCACTGGGGAGCAAGGGGGAGTTTCCGTCTCTGATGCAGATCCAACCAGGCCAGAGCAATTTCTCGGTCGCAAGATCGAAGAGTTGATAGGGGCTTCGGAGGCAGCCTTGATGCGGAACCATATAGTGCACGTGTGCACCAGTAATGAACGTCTCTGCTACGAACATACGGTCGTGGTGAAAGGTAGACAGGCACTGCTCAGTACCACACTTATCCCTATACGCGATGAAGAAGGCAATGTGCGTCACATTCTCGGGATCAGTAGGGAGATGGCAGGAAAAGAGGAGAAGGAACAGTGAAGCATCGCTGCAGAAACACGGGCACCTGTATCAACGACTTTGCAGCGTGTATGGTCCATGCAGTTAGCAAGCCTTACGCTGTGATATTGGGCCGTAGCGACCTTTTCCATGAGCGTTTCTAGGTCGGCCCGCTAGACGAAACGACCAGTGATTGCTCACCAACGCGGGCAGATCCGCATTCACAAACGTCACGGATACAGCTCTATAGCAAGGAGTAACGCCATGTCTCGACAGACGGTATTCGGCCATCTTGCAGAGGATACAGCGAGTTTTGATGAACTCTACCCTGCCTTGGCGCGTATGAGAAAGAAGGAACCTGTTCTCATCTCTCAGTTCGAAGAGGTTTTTACCATAGCACGTAGCTTCCGACACAACGTGGTAGAGCCTCGCGCCCTTGAGGTCGATCGTAAGGCGATGGAAGACCCTACCTTTGTACCAGAAGACATATTGGCAGAGGCCTGTCGGTACAGACTCTTTAGCCAGGGATTCCCCAAGATGCTCGGCGGTCAGGGATATCCCTTTGGCGCAGCACTGTTGGCATGCGAAGAGATCGCTGCCGGCTGCCTCGGGATTGCAAATCTCATTTACGTCAATTTGCTTGCCCTTTGCTGTGTGGCTGCAACGCTCAATATGAAGTGGATCGCCCAGGTCGCTGATATCGTCTGTTCAAGTGAAAGAGAAGGAAAACCAAGGCTTCTTTCAACAGGTATTACAGAACCAGGGGCAGGTTCTGACGTTGAAGATGACGAACTCGTCGACCAGGCAGACCTATGTTGCAGGGCTCGACCGGTCGATGGTGGCTATGTGCTCAATGGAAGAAAGGTCTTTATCTCCAACGGAAGCATTGCTGATACGCATGTAGTTCTTATGCCGTTAGATCCTAAGCGGCCTTCGGAAACGACACACTGTTTTGTCGTACGCACAGGGACCCCAGGTTTTTCGATTGGGAGGGTGGAGCGAAAGATGGGGCAAAAGGCATGTCAGGCAGCAGAGTTGGTATTTGAGGAGTGTTTTGTGCCTGATGACCACAAGATCAGTCCTGAGTCAGTGTACTTTCGAGGTATTGACCTTGTGCTTGCTGCGACCCGTGGGGGTGTAGGTGCATTCGGTGCGGGTGTTGCACGCGGCGCGTACGAGCGCGCCTTGCACTACTGCAAGACTCATACGTTGGCAGGCAAGAGGATGATCGAACATCAATGGGTGCAGTTCAAGCTCACGAAGATGTTACACAATGTGCTCATGGCGCGAAGTATGTACGTGGAGGCACTGCTTGCCAATGACCAGTTCGGGCTGGCAGGGCTTATGCGGCAGCCTCTACTCTTGTGGCTGGATGCTGCACTGCCGTCACGGATTACGCAAAGAAACCAATTCAGGACCATGCTGAGTTCCCGGCTTACCAGTACGCTTATGTTGAAGGCTGCTTCCTCAATCACGCGAGCGATGATGGGGATTGGCTCGCGCACTGGTGATGCTGCAAAGGTGCTCGGCACAGACCTGGGTCTGGAAAACTGCTACCTTGCAATAGATCTCATGGGAAGCGATGGCATACGTCATGATCGAGGGATGGAAAAACTCTACAGGGATGCTAAGCTCTTGCAGATTTACGAAGGTACTAATCAAATCAACACAAGAGATATCTATAAGTGGACTGTAGGGCGTCCTTCGAGTGCCTAAAGATGCGAGGAAAAGGCCCTGTGCAGGAGATACTATCCTCATTTCACACAAAAAAGAGCGTATGTCCCTTGTTAAGAGCAGGAGATAAAAGATGAAGACAGAGCAGCTTCCAGAGGAAAGGATGATCCTTAGCGAGTCAGTCCGGAAATTTATGGACAATGAAGTTCGTCCATTGATCGAAAAACTCGACCACTACCCTGTCGTCCCAGAGCCAGAAGGGGTTTACCAGCACCTCGTAGCCTCATTGGGACGACTCGGTGTCCTTTCCCTTCTTGTCCCTTCAGAGTGGTCAGGAGCAGGCCTTGACTTTGAAATGTTCTCGATAGTACTTGAGCGCATGGCCGAGTGTTATGCCTCGATTGCTGCTATGGTGTTGGCCCATACCGTGGGCCAAAAAGGCATCGAGGAGGCAGGGAGCGAGGAGCAGAAAAGGCAATGGCTTGCTATCGATGAGGAAAAAGCCAGACCTCCCCTTCTTGCCTTTCCGTTGTACCTTGAGCCAGTGACGCAGCAGTCTGGCTTTCTCACGGGAAGTGGACTGGGGGCTGACGGTGACATAACAGTGCAAGGGACTTGTGAGCTCGTAGTAAATGCACCTATCGCAGATGCCCTGGTACTTCCTGTGGAAGGTCCTACGGGCGTATCTCTTATTGTAGTGCCCAAGGGCCACCAAGGTGTCACAGTTTCTCACCCTGTGCTTACCTTGGGATTGAGGGGCTGCCCAGTAGCAGATGTCGTGATCGATCGGGCCACTGTCTCGAGGCGTATGCATATTAGTCTGTCAAGTACTGGATCCCTCGCACGGATCTGTGAGCAGTTTCTCGGTCCTGTTGTGGCTTTGGCTTCAGGCATCTGTAAGGCAAGTCTTGAGAAGGCCGTCTCCTATGTGAAGGAGAGGCGACAGGGAGGACGTGTCCTTGCAGAGTATTCACAGATACGTATGATAATCTCTGCGATGGTCCGAGCGTATGACACGGTTCGGCTCGCAGCTGAACAGTTGTCCCGGAAAGAGATAGAGGCCCGAGCGGACCAAGCGGTCAGCCTTTTTATTGTAGCCAGAGAATCCGCAGCACGGATGGTCCAGGATGGTGTGCAGCTTTTAGGGGGTTATGGATACATGGAGGACTACGGCCAGGAGCGGTGTATGCGAGATGCAAAGCAAGTTCAGATGATCTTTGGCCGAGACGATATTCGATGCCTCGAGCTTGCTTCAGACGTGCTTGCGTACTAGTTGTTTGCACTACTCGTAGTAGTGAGCTGTTGTAGATCGTTGTGCACGCCACGCGGCAAGAGAACATAGTGGATGGTGGATTACAACCCTGTGTGCACCTTCATGGAGGAACTATGAATCGCTGGTTGTGGAAGATTCTACATGCTGGAGTGTGGATCCTTATTGTTTGCGTAGTAATCGGCAGCAGGTCAGAGGAGGCCCTAGGGATCCAGGCCGAAGACTATACGGTATTTGTGACTGGAACCGTAATGGACAGTCACAAAGAACCAGTACCTAGTGCCCGCGTACGTGTGATGATAAATGGCGCACCCCGCACGCTTATTGAAGCCCATAAACAGGTCGATCAGACAGAGACATCTTCCCATGGGACCTATCAGATTGAGTTCGTCTTGCCTGCACTCATGAAAGATACAGCGGTTATTCAACTCGAGATCTACAAGCCAAGCTACAAGAAGAGCACGATCACCTTTAGCCCTGAAAAGTGTGCCCAACAAGGCACGAGGCTTTATCTGGTGGAAGACATCGAGATGGAGCGGGTGCTCGGGCCAGCGTTCTATATTGCAACAGCTGTGTTCTTGTTGGCCTATCTTGCCATCTCATTCGAGCTTCTCCACAGAACCGTTGCTGCCATGCTGGGCGCTTCTATTATGCTCATTGTGACGTACACCATTGGCACTCTCAATCCAGACTACCAGATCATTTCATTTGAGAGGGCCATTCATGCCATAGATATGAATGTGATCTTCTTGCTCATGGGCATGATGATTATAGTAGGCATCCTCAAAAACACAGGGGTATTTCAGTGGTGCGCCTACAAGTCCTTCCAGATCGCTCGCGGCAATATAATGGCACTTTCTGCCATTTCAATGATCTTTATTGCAGTTACCTCGGCCTTTTTGGACAACGTGACCACGATGCTCCTCTATACACCGGTGCTCATCGAAATCTCTTTGGTGCTGAACATTTCGCCTCTCGTACTGCTCCTTCCAGGGGTAATGGCCTCGAATGTAGGCGGGACCACTACGCTTATCGGCGATCCGCCAAACATCATGATAGGCTCCTATACAGGTCTTACCTTCATGGCGTTTGTCAGGAATTTAACCCTGGTGTGTGCTGTGTCAATGGTCGTACTCCTTTTCTATTCCAAAGTCTTTTATGGCAGGGCATATGCCAGTGGAAAGGTGAAGGATGTGGACCAGTTTATTGCTAAGCTCAGAGAGGAATACAAGATAACGGACAAGAGTCTGCTCAGATATGGTCTGTTTATTATGGCATTGGTCATTTCGTTCTTTGCTACCCACGGTTATTGGCATATGGAGGTCAGTATACCGGCGCTTTTTGGGGCGGGCATCCTGTTCACCTACAGTATCCTCACCAGAAAGGTCAAGATGCTTGCCCTTATCGAGAAGGATATTGAGTGGACTACGCTTCTCTTCTTCATATTTCTTTTTATCATAGTGGGAGCTGTCGAGGAGACAGGGCTTCTGTCGCTCATCGCAGACTGGGTGCTGCACCTCTCAAAGGGAAACCTGATTGCAGCTATCTGCCTTATCCTATGGGTGTCAGCGATCATGAGCGCATTCGTGGACAACATCCCGTTTACTGCAACCATGCTCCCAATTACCGCCTATCTTACCAAGGTGATACCAGGGGCAGAAACAAATGTGCTATGGTGGGCCCTGGCATTGGGGGCGTGCCTCGGTGGCAATGGTACGATGATCGGTGCGAGCGCCAATGTAGTCACCGTAGGAATCGCCGAGGCAGCCGGGCATAAGATACGGTTCTTCGGTTTCATGAAGTTTGCCTTTTTGTACATGGTCATCAGCGTGGCGATATCAAATGTGTGGTTGCTTCTCTTCTATTGATACGTCCCTGAACAGAGGTGGTGCATAGAAGTATCCAGGACATCAGACTGTCGAGGAAGCGAGCAGTCGTTACATCCGCATAAAGGTTATTTACTCGAGCACTTCGCACGTGTAGTGGCATGTTCCATTGTCGGTCCTAGGTTTTGTACCCCTATCGGTTCCGAGTAGGCGCACTATACGCATTGTGCACCATTGACAATCCTCCTCCGTGCCTTGTGACGAGGTAGGTGCATGTGGTAGGTTTTTTATAAAATGCATTCAGGGTCGAGGAATCTAGTGCATCAGCCCACTCCTACGATGCATCCTTCAGAACGTTTCATGCGTATAAAGAAAGAGCTCCTCGGCACAAAGCCGTCTCTGGATATCGAGCGTGCCCTTCTCGTTACCGAGTATTTCAAGCATCATGACGACCCACGAGATCCTATGAGTATACGGAAGGCCAAGGCCCTCCACTATGTGCTAAGCCGCAAGTCAGTCCGTATTTACCCGTACGAGCTCATCGTGGGGAATATGGGAAAGGCACGCATCTCAGCCATCATGCAACCAGAGCTTGCCAGTGTGTTCATGAGTGAAGACCTGTTATGGATCGAGCGAAGAAAGACGACCCCCTTGCAGATCAGTTGGCCTGATCGGATACGGCTTCTCACGCAGGTGCTTCCTTACTGGCTACGGCGTAACATGCCCGTGAGGGTCTTGGGTCTTAACCGGCATAGGCTGAGATACGTAAGGGAGCAGATGCGTCCAGTGCGGTACCTGATCAATGAAGCAGGCGGTATTGGACACTTCCTTCCTCATTATGAAAAAGTACTCGCCTACGGTATCAACGGGTATCTTGAGTCGTTTCGAGAAAAACGAGGGGCCTTCTATACGGCAGTAAGGATTGCGTGCGATGGCCTTCTCGTGTATGCCGAACGCCTTGCCGCACAGGCACAGGTAGAGGCATATCGTGAACACGACCCTGTCCGAAAAACTGAACTCGAGCATATCAGCCACATATGCCGAAAGGTGCCACGACTTCCCGCAACAACGTTTCATGAGGCACTGCAGTCTCTTTGGCTTACCCACATGGCGGTTAATCTCGAGGGGCTCAATTCAGCGGTATCGTTTGGCAGACTGGATCAGTATCTGTATCCCTACTATCGGAGCGATCTCCAGCAAGGACGTCTCACCAGAGAAGGGGCCAAGGAATTACTGCTGTGCTTTACTGCCAAGGCAGCAGAACATGTATTCCTTCTTTCCGAACGGATAAGTCACTACCATGGTGGGCATCTTGTGGTGCAGGCGGCAATCGTAGGGGGTATGGATGCAGAAGGCAATGATGCGGTAAATGACCTTACCTACGTGTTGTTAGACGTGATGGAGGAAGCAGGTCTGCGTGATCCCAACTACCAGGTTCGTGTACACAGCCAGTCACCTTTACCATATCTCCAACGGGTTGCCGAGGTGGCACGGGCTGGAAACGGTATGCCTGCGGTATTTAACGACGATGCCGTGGTACCTTGCCTTATTGAGCACGGCTACCCACTACGAGAGGTTCGGAAGTATGCCGTGGTAGGTTGTGTCGAGCCTGCGTTGCCAGGCAAGAGTTTCTTTTCCACTGATGCGGCGCTCTGCAATTTACCTCTATGTCTGGAGCTTGCACTCAACCAGGGGTACCGGGTGGGACATACAAAGCGGATTGGGGCACCTACACCTGATCCTCTGTCGTTTGAGGGCATGAGTGACGTTATTGAGGCATTCAGCACACAGGTTGATTTCATGGTCGACCGAATGGTCGAAGATCTTCGGATCATGGAAGCAGGAAACCGTTTGTACCATCCTACGCCGTTTTCATCGATGCTTGTCGATGGATGCCTCGAGAAAGGCAAGGACCTTACCGAAGGCGGCGCCCTTTACAATGCCAGCGGTATACAGGGTGTGGGCGTTGCGGACGTAGCCGATGCTTTGGCAGCATTGGATGAGGTAGTTTTTACCAAGCAGCGATACACGCTTGAGGAGGTCGTGCAGGCGATCAAAGTAGACTTCAGGGGCTATTCGAAGATGCAGGCCGAACTTAGCAGGGCATCCAAATACGGAAACGACGAGGCCCTGCCAGACAGGTATGCCGACAAGGTGGTACGCATTTTTTACGATGCGCTTGCCAGATACCGGAATACCAGAGGTGGGCCATATGTGCCAGGATTTTATTCTGTCACATGCCACGTAGCCTTCGGGGCACAGGTGGCTGCACTGCCCAGTGGAAGAAATGCAGGACGTCCCCTTGCAGCGAGCCTGGGACCTGCGAACGGGAGCAACCGATGCGGTCCGACTGCGTTGCTGCGTTCGGTCACTCGCATCGATACAATGAAGATGCCCAACGGCTGTGCTGTCAATGTGAGCTTCAGCCCAGCCACGCTCGAAGGACCACGGGGAATAGATATCTTGGTAAGCCTCATAAAAGGCTATTTCAGCCAGGGTGGTATACAGATGCAGTTCAATATACTGGATCCAGTGGTACTTGAGGACGCACGCCGTAACCCAGGCAGGTATCCAGGACTGGTAGTCAGGGTTGCTGGTTACTGCGCCTATTTTGACGATCTTCCCGATCCGGTCAAAGAGGAGATTATCTCCCGTGTTCGCCGCCTGGCATGTTGATATGTGAAAAGAGATGCAGGCGCAGCCCCTTGCACCTGTATGCCCAGCGGGAGTTGGTCGTACGTGCTTTTGGCCTCAGTCCTTGACCGACTGAGCTGTGATCTTGCGTTTCAGGGCTGTGATATGTTTGGTGACTTTTATGCCTCGAGGGCATGCCCTGGTACATTCGAAGTGTTGTTGGCAGGCCCAAACGCCATTGGGTGTATTCAGGATCGGGAGGCGTTGGCTCGAACCACGATCCCTGGTGTCTTCCTGGAATCGGAACGCATGGACAAGTGCTGCTGGGCCGAGAAATTCGGGATTGGTCACAAGCACCGGACAGGCAGAAAAACATGCGCCACACAGTATGCAATTGGTTGCATCCTCTATGACGGCTCGTTCTTTTTCGGACTGAATGCGTTCACCGCAGCGTATCGGTTCATCATTTATGAGAAAGGGCTTTACCGCACGAAATCGTTCGAAGAACTGCGATTGATCGACAATAAGGTCTCTGTTTACCGGGAAGTGTCGTAGCGGTGCTATATCTATGAGCGCGTACTCGTGATCTGCCACGTCCCGGATGAGGGTCTTGCAGGCGAGACGATTCTTTCCGTTGATACGCATCGCATCAGAACCACACACGCCGTGAGCGCAGCTTTTACGGAATGCAAGGGTGCTGTCCTGCTGCTCTTTGACTTGTACGAGGGCATCGAGGACCCGATCTGTCAGTTCAACATCGACCGTATAGTCACGACAGACAGGTTGGCTGTCCACCTCAGGATTGTACCGCTGAATTCGCAAGGTTACTTTCATTGACGACTCCATTCTAAACGGTACTCAGTATGTCCTCGCTTGAGGCTGCCACGCGGAAAGGTCCACAGCTTTATAGGTGATACGGGTCGTGTCGCCCTCGAGGGTGCACAGCGTATGCTTGAGCCACTGGGCATCGTCTCGATGAGGAAAATCCTCACGCGAATGGGCGCCGCGGCTTTCAGTCCGGTTCTTGGCAGACACTGCGGTGATAAAGGCAAGATCGAGGAGATTGCCGAGTTCGGCCAGCTCGAGCAATTCGGTGTTGAATGCCTTGCTCGTATCTGACACGCGCGTCTGGAGATACATCCCGCGAAGTTCTTGGAGCTTCTCGATCGCGCGCATCATATCCTGCTCGTTCCTATAGATGCCGACGTGATCCATCATTTCGACCTGCATCTGGTGTCGAATGGTGTGCGCAGAAGGTCCTTTTGTTCCTGACGTGTGGAGCTCCAGCCACTCCATCACCTGGTCGACAGACCCAGAAGGGACAGGAGGAATTGCCGGTGCCTCTCGGACATAGCGGGCAATGTGCTTGCCAGCACGTCTCCCAAAGACAACAAGATCCACCAGACTGTTGGTACCCAGGCGGTTTGCCCCATGGATAGAAACGCAGGCGCACTCGCCCACAGCATAGAGGCCTTCACAGGGTGTGCCGTACTGGTCCATACATACCCTGCCATCGACGTCAGTGGGGATGCCGCCCATAGCATAGTGGGCTGTTGGTTGAACTGGTATTGGCTCGCTTGAGGGATCGATGCCTAGGTAGGTCTTGCAAAAATCCGTAATGTCCGGGAGCTTTGCCTGGATACGGGCTCTTCCCAGGTGTGAGGCATCCAAATACACGTAATCGTCACTACGGCCATCGCCTCGTATACCGTTGCCATTTTTGAGTTCAGTGATGATCGCACGGGAGATCAGGTCGCGAGGTGCCAACTCCAACAGTCTCGGTGCATACCGCTCCATGAACCGTTCGTGTCCTCTGTTGTAGAGGATTCCCCCTTCACCTCGCACTGCCTCTGAAATGAGGATACCCAATCCTTTGATTCCTGTAGGATGAAACTGAAAGAATTCCATGTCTTCCAAGGGGATGCCTCTTCTGGCGAGTACAGCAGGTCCGTCGCCTGTGTTTGCATAGGCATTGGAAGTAACCTTGAACATACGGCCAAAACCACCAGTGGCAAAGAGTACGGCCATGGCCGTGAAGATCACAAGATCGCCGGTGGCCAGCTCGAGGGCTATCAGCCCAAAGCAACGTCTGTCGTCTCGCACTATATCGAGTACGTGATATTCGCTGAAAAAGGCGACATCGTGCTTGATGCACTGTTGGTAGAGTGTTTGAAGGATCATGTGACCTGTCCGGTCTGCTGCATAGCAGGCCCTTCGTACTGGTGCTTCGCCGAAATCTCTCGTATGGCCACCAAATCTTCTTTGATCGATGGTACCGGCTGGCGTGCGGTTAAAGGGCAATCCCCAATGTTCCAATTCATAGACTGCGGCAACGGCATCCTCTGCAAGGATACATGCTGCGTGCTGATCTACGAGGTAGTCGCCGCCTTTGACCGTATCGAAGGCGTGCCACTCTGGTCGATCGGCCTCTACGTTGCCAAGGGCTGCACTAATGCCTCCTTGGGCAGCTCCAGTGTGGCTGCGCATGGGATGGACCTTAGAGAGGACTGCAGTTCGAGCAGTCTTGCTGGCCTCGAGTGCTGCGTACAGACCCGCTCCACCAGAGCCGACTACAAGGACATCAAAATTTCTTATCTCACGAGGCATTCTCACACACATACTCCCTGAACGCTGAAAGATGATAATGACAACGGTCGATGGACCACTCTCACCTTGCTTGAGAAGGTATGTTCCGAAGGAACTACATCAAGTGAATTGAGCTTCTTCTGTAGATCCTGTCAGGGCAGTAGTCACCGCTTCACCGCCGGTCACTGCCAGTTGTATCTCGTCGAAATAGCCTGTGCCGACAAACGTTTGATGTTTTACAGCGCGGAAGCCTTCCATACGTTCGAGTTCGAATTCTCGTTCCTGAAGCCGTGCATAAGCGAGCATACCTTCTCGCTCGTAGGCCTTGGCGAGCTCGAACATGGAGGCATTCAAGGTGTGGAAACCTGCGAGTGTAACGAATTGGAACTTATAGCCCATCTCTCCGAGCTCGTCCTGAAAGGACCGCAATCCTTTTTCGTCGAGAAATTTTCTCCAGTTGAAGGAAGGAGAACAGTTGTAGGCGAGCAGTTTGTCTGGGTACTGATCGTGGACGCCCTGGGCAAAGGCACGTGCCTCACCGATGTCTGGTATCGAGGTTTCGAACCAGAGCATATCGGCATACGGTGCGTAGGAAAGGGCCTTTGCCACCGCATATTCCACACCGCCTCTCACGTAGAAAAACCCTTCTGAAGTCCGTTCTCCAGTGATGAAGGGTTGGTCTACCTGGTCGTAATCGTTGCGTACAAGCTTTGCTGAATAGGCGTCGGTCCGCGCGACCAGTACCGTGGGAATGCCAAGCACGTCAGCCGCGAGACGGGCCGCGTTGAGCTTTTGAATGAACACTGTCGATGGCTCCAGTACTTTTCCACCCATGTGACCGCATTTCTTGAGCGACGAGAGCTGATCTTCCAGGTGGACTGCTGCAGCACCAGCGTGGATCAGTGCCTTGATCAGTTCAAAGGTATTCAGAGGCCCCCCAAAGCCAGCTTCGGCGTCAGCCACGATCGGTGCAAACCAGTAGGTATCGTTGCGACCCTCCATGTGATGTATCTGGTCGGCCCGAAGGAGTGCATTGTTGATTCGCTCGACCAAGGCTGGGACACTATCTACCGGGTAAAGGCTTTGGTCGGGATAGGTATGCAGTGCCTTGTTGGCATCAGCAGCGACCTGCCACCCACTGACGTAGATGGCCTTCATCCCGGCGGCAACCTGTTGCACTGCCTGGAGACCTGTCATCGCTCCCAGTGCCTTGACGTGAGGCTCAGTATGGAGGAGATGCCAGAGGCGCTCTGCTCCCATCCTGGCCAACGTATATTCGACCTGAATCGTCCCTCGTAGTTTTGCAACAGTCTCAGGTGCATAGAGCCGCCGTATGCCCTTGAAGCGCTCGGATTCGTACCAGATTCGGGCAAGGGTGTTGATGTATTCTCGGTCCAGGTGCATACCAATTACTCCTGTCTACTGCTAGCTACAACATCCTCACAGAACTTCTTCTATCCGACTGTCAATCGAGCATGTCGTAGGCAATCTCTGTCAAAAAATCGATAAACGTATCTTCAGCGACCAATCTGTGCAGGAGTGTTACGGCTTCATTGAATTTCCCTCTGGCAAAAGCGCTGTCACCGATGGTTTCTTGTATCTTGCAAAGTTCCTGCTGGGTCCATTCTTGGAAAAGAGGCAGACCTAGCGACCTTCCGTCTTCAAGGCACACAGAAGGGTTGTGGAGCCACTGCCAAAGCTGGCTTCGAGCGATCTCGGCCGTTGCAGTGTCTTCCATGAGATTATAGATTGCAACAGCTCCATTTCCTCTAAGCCATGACTCGAGGTAGTACAAGGTAACACTGATGTTGTTCCGGACGCCAGCTTCGGTAATCCGTCCTTGGGGGACCCTGAAGTCCAGAAGCTGTTGTGCTGATACGTGTACATCGCTCCGGAGACGTGATTTCTGGTGAGGTCGTTTCCCCAGGACCTTGTCGAACACCTGACGGGCTACAGGTACGAGGTCTGGATGGGCTACCCAAGTACCGTCAAATCCATCTGAAGCCTCGCGTTCTTTATCTTCTCGGACTCGTGCCAGGTTTGCCTCATTCACTTGTGGGTCCTTGCGTGAGGGGATGTATGCAGCCATTCCTCCAATAGCATGGGCGCCCCGTTTGTGGCACGTATGCACGAGCAATTCTGTATAGGCACGCATGAATGGCACGGTCATGGTGATCTGAGCGCGGTCAGGAAAGACAACATCTGCCCGGTTGCGGAATTTTTTTATCGCACTGAATATGTAGTCCCATCGGCCAGCATTGAGGCCAGTGATATAGTCTCGTAGTTCATAGAGGATTTCTTCCATTTCAAAGGCAGCAAGGATGGTCTCGATCAAGACCGTGACCTTTATCGTGCCGTGGGGTATCCCTAGCACTCGTTCGGAAAAAATGAACACGTCGTTCCAGAGTCTGGCCTCTAAATGATTTTCCAATTTGGGAAGATAGAAGTAGGGCCCTGTTCCTCGTTCGAGAAGCCGTTCGGCGTTATGAAAGAGGTACAGACCGAAGTCGAAAAGCGAGGCCGCTACTGGTGTGCCATCGATCGTTACGTGTTTTTCCTCCAGATGCCAACCTCGTGGTCGGACTACGAGTGTAGCGGGCGTGCTGCTGAGACGGTACTGTTTACCGTCCTCGCTGGTATAGGCAATCGTCCTTTCGACAGCATCGATCAGGTTGATCTGGCCGGTGATGACGTTTACCCAGGTGGGTGCGTTTGCATCCTCAAAGTCCGCCATAAATACCTTGGCACCTGAGTTGAGTGCATTGATCATCATTTTTCGATCGACCGGGCCGGTTATCTCCACACGGCGATCTTCAAGATCCAATGGGGCAGGTGCGACCTCCCAGTCACCTGTGCGTATGGATGCAGTTTCTTCGAGAAACCTCGGATTGATACCTTCGTCGATGCTGGATTGGATCTTTTTGCGTAGCAGCAAGAGCTCTCTTCGGCGCCCACTGAATGTCCTCTGGAGGGCTGCAATAAAGTCAAGGGCGTCGGCAGTCAGAATCCTATCAAAGCCGGAAAGGATTGTCCCTTGTACTTCTATCCCTCGACCATACACTGTCTCTTTATGCATGAGCATTGATGTTCAATCTCCTTTGTTACGGTGCAAAATACCCCTCTCATAGCCCACAGCGCTCGAAGCTTACTTATTCGATGCGAACGGTGCTTTTCAGGTAGCGGTCCGAGCGCGCACGGTGCATTGGGCGGTCAGGCCGCCGCCCGGTACGTTGCCAAGGGCGTGCACTCCGTGTCAGAATGACGATCATTGTATGAGCCTTTTAGCGAAGAGGATTACACCTATGATTGGAAACTGGATAGAGGTACTTCGTACGTGCAATCTGCCACAGGACCGCCACATGGATCTCGTAAGCAAGTGGCTTATCATAACTCGGTCATGTGTATTTTCCATAACGGTTCTTTCGGCGGCTCTGGGAGGATTGCTCGCCGCCTTTGACGGTTCATTCTCGCTTGCCCACTGGCTGTTAGTAGTCGTCGGGTTGATCCTGGCCCATGCTGCAAACAACATGATAAACGATCTCTTTGACACGATCGAAGGGGTGGATACGGGTGACTATCCCCGTGCCCACTATGCGCCTCATCCGATCCTCGACAACCTTGTGACAAGAAACACCCTTTTGACGGCGATAGCAGTATGTGTCCTCGTAGACTTTGCCATAGCAGTGTACCTTACGAAGCGTTCCGGCTGGCCGGTCATGGCGTTCGCTATTGCAGGGTTTCTCACAAGCCTATTCTATGTCGCACCTCCGTTAAAGCTCAAACATCGCGGGCTTGGCGAGTTTGCCCTTCTGGTTATTTGGGGACCCTTAATGATCGGAGGAACGTATTTTGTAATGGCTGGGACGATCCCTGCCAAGATATGGCTTGCCTCTCTTCCGTATGGGCTCGCTGTTGCAATGGCGCTCATGGGCAAGCATATGGACAAGTTCGACAAAGACAAGGCAAAAGGTGTAAGGACCCTCCCTGTGGTGCTCGGACAAAAGTCAGCCATACAAGCGATGCAACTAATGGTGTGGGGATTTTATCTCTCGATGACAGCGTTTGTCGTTTTAGGTGCCCTTCCCTGGCCTGTCTTGATTACACTCGTTACGCTACCTCGCGCAAATCGGCTCATCGTGGCCTTAGCGCAGCCGTTGCCAACTACGACCCAAGAGGCCTTTTCTCTTGTCGAAGATGTGATCCCAGCACATTTTAAGAAGCGTTTCGATCCATCCCTTCCTCTTGAATCCTATCCTTTGTGGCCGCTTTGGTACGTGGTGTGGTGTATATGGTGGACGAGAACTGCTGGTGGCTTTTTTTCTTTGGGGCTCCTGGCTGCGGTGTTCGGAAAATGGGTGCTGGGCTTGTGAGGCCGTATGCACCTCCGATGCCGATAGGTAGATAGCAGGAAACTCAGTCGACCTATGTGCCTTACACGTTGTTACACTGTAGCAAGTGGGTAATTAGGAGGATCCTACATCTCACACATGCAGTACTACAGCCCGCGTTCACGGATGTTGATCTCTAAAGACTCCTTATCGAGCTCGAAGACCTTGATATCCCATTCGTCCTTCAATTTGACTTTGAAGAGATCTCCAACCTGCTTACAGGTAAGGTACGGTTCCTTTTGCATGTAGATTGTATAGCCTGATCGTTTGAACTCGTCGATAAGCTCTTCTGCATTCGGGAACACACTCAGTGCAACAGCATTGAGGAAAAAGATGTCCTCAGACGTACCGAGCCTTTTGCCGACTGGAAGACGATGTTCCCCGACTTGACGATAGACGAGTTCAAAGAGCTGTTCATCGAAGCCGAACGCCATTGGTAGCCCTTGAATGATGACGAGGCTTTTGTTGGGAAAGGCAACACGAGCTAGCCGATGGGGATATTCGAGCCTACGGGAGCGCATTTCGATGTCAGAGAAGATCGCGCCTTTCCGAATGGCGAACTCCGGTTTTCTCTCGTTCGAGTCAAAAATGCTTACATCGACAACACTGGAACTCACAATGAGAGCGCACATGATGATCATGCGGCGGAAGGGAACGATGGCTTCCAGCACGAGCAAGGCGAAGGGAACTACAGGGAGCAAATACCCTAGCTGACCGGGATAGATGAGAAAAAAGAGAAGTAATGATCCAGTAGCGAGTACGTGTGTTCGGGCTGTAATATCGTGTGACCGTAGGTACTGTAGGAAAGGATGCCACGAGCGTACGAGACAGTACGCAAGGAACACAGATCCAAAAAATCCAAGGAACTTTATGATCCGATGGACAAAGTAGATGAGGAAATACAATCGAAGATATATGATTTTGGTTTCGAAGTACGAGGCATGTTTGAGGTAGTCGTTGCCGTATCGTAGTAGTACTGGGGCATAGAAGACAAGTAGTAGGATTCCCACGATGAGTACGTACAGGAAAAGGTGGATTCGTATGCCTTTGTGCCGAATGAGATAGTAGAGGAAAGAAATAATGAACACGCCTGAGGTAATTCTGAAGCCACATGCTGTGGCAAGACACAGGGCCGAGAGCTCCCATCGCTTGTGACAGAGTGCGAGATACGAGGCCAGGATGAAGAAAAAGGCCCAGGCATAGTCCATGACAGTGGCGCTGCTGATCCAAAATGTGGGGAACAGGGCAAGGAAGAACGAAAAGAGCAGTTTTTTTGTGGTGCTATAGCCGAGCGTGGTCATGACACAGTAAAAAAGCACCACTGAGAGCAACGAAAGGAGGGAGGTCACCCAATTGATAAGTCGCCAGTCCCCGAAGCGTAGCAACAATGCGCATAGGTATTCGTAGAGGGGAAAACCAGGAAACCGGGAAATCTCGTACACCCCTGTTTCCAGGATGTGCTTTCCTGCCTGACCGTAAAGCAATGAATCATAATCACTTCCGAACCCCGCGTAAATGAGCGGCAGACGGCTGACTATGTACACAGTGGCACACAAGGCCAAAGCGATCCATTGCCTCGGTCCCTGCAAGCTAGTGCCTTGACCACCGGATACGTCCGGGCTAGGAGGCGCGGTTGTCATTATTGTTCCTCATGCGATGGATAGCTAAGGCGAGCGCCCCAGTTGCGAGCAGGACGGCGGCTATGGTGTGTTTGCCATCCCAGAGTCCGTAGAAGCCGACAAGCAATGAGGACAACGCGAGGTAGACGAGCATACCTTACCTCGTCATGAAAGGATCCAGAAAAAAAGCACAGGGATCGAACACACGGCTGTCTTTCTCAAAATGTGACTGAACGTATTTACGTTCACCTCGGTGAGGTTGCCGCTTCTCCATGTGCGTAGCACGTCATACATCCAGCACACGCACAATGCACTGACAATTGAAAACAGAGCTGAAATCCTATGAGTCAACACCAGGAAAGAGGAGAGCACTAGTGCCATCACAAGGGTTGCAAGCAGTGCTGCATAGCTTTTTTCGAGGCCCATAGCTATCACCGAGTTTCGTTCCACCAAGGAATCAGTCGTGTAGTCACGAAACTCCTGGAGAAGCTGCGCAAATATAGAGATCAATATCAGGATCGCAGAAATCGTGAGGTTTCGTGCCGTATAGGTATTCGATGCGATCATTGCGAATACAAAGGGAAACGAAAGTACCGTAATCCCATGGACAGCAAGATCGAATCCGATCCGTTTCTTGAATCGTATGGGAGGAGCAGTGTACAGCGCTGCCAGAAGAAGCCATACCAGGTTCACCACAAAGGCAACGGTCCCAATCATACTGGACAGAACCACTGCGACTGCAACCAGAATTGCAAGTATGATGCGTGCCTGTACCAAGGAAATACGACCTGAAGAGATGACGTTTCTGTGTATCTTGTGAGGGCTTTTTGCATCGATCTCTCTGTCGAAGTAATCGTTTGAGGCAAAAAGGAATGCCTGCTGACAAAAAACGATGGGCAGTACGATCGCCATGAGGTAATCCATATGGGGATATGCAAGAAAGGTGGTGACCATCATGGGCAGCGTCCAATGCTGGATTCGGAACAGACGTACGAGGAGATCAAGCAGCATAGGCGGTTGTCCTTTAGCAGTGCTGAGCAAAGATCGTATCGATGCCACTTGCTACGGCAGATACGCCTTTGTGAAAAAGGTAGTGAACCACTATGTTATCTGATACGAGTAACATACGCGTAGGCTACCAGCGCACCAAAGATGAGGATTTCCATGGTAACGAGGGCACGGCTTAATACGGTCGTTTGGTGCAGCTTGTGAGCACACGAGACCGCTGTACTCGGTAGAGAGCTAGAGACCGACCCTAAAGACGTGCGCTCGGATCCGTCATGGTGTTCAGCACACGTAGCTATGGATGAGTGGGACCATACCCAGACGATACTTATAAGGATCAACAACACGCACGTCGTTTTACGATCCATGACGTTTGCGTCTCAAAAACCGGGCTGTGCCAAACAGAAGCCCGGAGGATGCAGGGTCAATACGAAAACAATTGATATCCACGCATTTCTTCGGGTAGTTGCCGGAAAGGAGCATAGTACGCCATGACTTCATCTTCTTGCTATTCCACAAAGGAAGAAACCCTTCTTGGAGTACGTTCCCGATGACAACCTCTGGGAGCGTACAACATACCGTGAGGTTCCCTTCTACGTCAATATTTGCGAAATTGAACGGCGTGAGGCATAGCTTGTCACGCAATCGCTTTTGCATGATCAGGGTAACCCCTTCCTGCTCGCATCGACGCATGAGCGTCGTGCGGAGCCGCGCATAGTCCTTTTGGCTGAACTCGTGCAGTCGGATGGACTGCACATGATCGGCATCGTACTCGACCATGGAAAGTACTCGAAAGTACGAAGCGCCTATGCTCCGGCACAGCGCGGGCATCTCTGTGATAGAGTGGAGATTTTCCTTGTTGAGGACTGTTGTGATCGCTACGGGAATTTGAGTACGCATGGAAAACGCTTTGATGTTGGACAAGATAGCATCAAGATCGGTTGAACGGATCGTCCGAAAGCTCTCTTTGTCTGGAGCATCGATGCTTACTGCCAGTGCCCTGGGACGAGCTGTAATGAGGCTATCGAGAATGGTTCCCTTCAGCAGTGTCGCATTGGTCGCTACGAGAACCGCAGGTATTCCTTTGCGCACTGCATAGTCGACCATGCGAAAGATCTCCTTGTTGAGGAGAGGTTCCCCTCTGCCGCATAGATACAACCAGAAAAGGTCCTTTATCTCGTCGATAATCAGCTTGAAGGTGGTAAAATCCATGTCACGAATACTGGATCCTTTTGTGCGTAGCTCCTCCAGTCTCGGGCATGTCTTGCAACGGAGATTACAGTTGTTTGTCACCTCTATTTGAAGGGCAGACGGATAGTTGTAACAATGGGAGGTGGCAAACGGACCGAGTGTTCTTACCTCGAGCAACTTGAGCACAGCTCTAGGATTGCGACTCATAAACTCGGACCATTTGACTCCCTTTACCATGTGGGGCCGCTCCTATCTGTGGGGTACCTTACGTGGGGGGAGGTGTCTTGTGTTCTTGAACTTTCATACATGCTAGGAACGTTATTGAACTGATGTTCTCTGTACCTTGTAGAGTACGACATCTCCTGTCCTCAGGCATCTAAGAAGCGGGCTTGGCAATAGAGACTCCAGTCGTACGGATGCATGCGTATACTAGTAATGATCTGCTGGTTATCACATACGAGTCCTGCACCGGGGAAGCTTGCAAGGAAGCGATACGAGTCGGGATTGGCAATTGCGTAATGTCCGTCGTAGACCTCTCGGATCCGTGACGCATAATGACTTTCATCGGGCATACCGAGGAACGGATGGCCGTATTCCTTACCGGTTTTCATGATAAAAAGGATATTGGGAATTGAATAGACAACCCCTCCGAGCAATGCGAGCAAAAAACCGATGTCATGATAACGGATACGGTGTGTGCAATAGCTCGAAAGGTAAGATGATAGATCCTTTGTTTTTGTTGCCGTGCGAGTTTCCACAGTGTACCTGGAATCCCACCGCTGTGTCCATAGGGGGAGGAAAACAACGAAGCTGGAAAGGTCGGACCTCGTAATAAGGGAGGCAATCCTCCCAACTCATCTCAAACCTACACCGCGTGGGATATGAAGTCAATAGAGGGCAACCATGGGTGGCGTATCATATCTTGACACAAAACTATGTACACTACCCAACCATGTTGTATCTGTGTTCGATGGTCGAAGGGAAGCAGAGACCGCCGGATAAGACATGCCCTGTGGAACCTCCGTCAAGTGGGAGAAAGGATCCGTGTGTGCGTGTAAGAGATGGTGCCCAGCATGCTGTTGGGCGGGAAGCAAGTTTATGAGCAGTGTCCTTGGACGGACGCACGTATGATCAGTAGTCTTGATAGCATTACAGCGGTCTGCTGCTCCGGAACAGTGTCGATGAGGGCCGATAACGCAAGAACGTCTTTGGTGCAGTCTGAACTACGAGGAGGTGTATCTGAAAGCATACGAGACCGTTGCCGAGGCACTGCGTGGGATCGCTCCGAGGAATATGATCGCTGGGAAAAGCTAAGGGATGGCCATGAGAGTGAAAACAATTACTTCACATCCTTTTTCCCATAACCACCATCTCTGTAGGAAACGGCAAAGGATACTCGAACAGCTTCCGAGGGGAGAGTATTCCAAGCACTCTTAGGATCCTTGCTTCAATACTATGAGGGTGATATTTTTCGTAATGGTTAGTTATATATCTTAGGGTTAGCCACTTCATTCCAATTCCGCTCCAAATCTCCCCAAACCCAATGGATGACAGTAATTTCTTCAACGTATGAGGCGTGTAATAATGGAGGTGCTCCACCTTATAATGAGGCCATCTTCCTTTCATTATACGCGCCGGAATTGAGGAACAATCAGGTGTAACCAACAGCAATACTCCCCCTTTTTTCAATATTCTGTTGCACTCTTCTAAAAACTCTTTGGGGTCCAGAAGATGTTCAATTAGATCAACAGCTGTAATCAGGTCAAAATATGAATCAGGGAATCCGGCTTTCTCCAAGGGAACTTTCTTAATATTAAAACCGAGCCTTATAGCCTCATCTGCAGCTGCCGATATTTCCAAACCCTGGGATACATATCCCGCTCGTTGAGCTGCCTTAATCATATATCCAAAGGCGCACCCAATATCTAGATGACGCCGCTCATCAGATACACAGGAAATTAGTGAATCCGCTTGTCGTATTATCCTCTCACAAGATTTGAGTTTTAAATTGAAGACGTGTTCGAAGTTGTTATTGAACCCCATAAAATCATAATATTCTAGTCCATAGATTTCAGCTAGTCTTTTTTCTGTCGGAACAGGAAACACGAACTGATGTCCACATTCGCATGAGATTACCTGTAACCTGCCTTCATCAAGGTTACATATTCGACGGTAGCGATTCCTTTTCCCGCAGATAAGACATTCCCCTATATCGATACGGTTGATCATTTGCTATAACCTATAGTGTTTTCTCTCGTTATTCTGTAAAGTGCAATATCTCCGGTGCTTACAACCTGGGTAAGAAATGGATATCGGTTAATAGTGAATCCTGTTTCTTCGATGTGATATTCTTCGTGTTCGGACCTAGACAACAGCACATAATCTACGTTGTATTTAGCTAGGAGACTCAGCAGGGGTTGTTGTGTAATTCCACGGTATAGAGTTTCCAACCACAGTCGGAAGTCCGTGGGTACCTCGCCATGATGCCCCCAAGGAGGTAAAAATAGGATGCCATCCAGGTTCGGACGTAGTACATCGAATACCTTATCAGTTGGAACACCGAAAAAATAGCACTTCAGGAGCCACCTCTCCCACAATTCCTGGTCTGAAACGAGGTACACTTGGGTGTGCCACCCAACAAGGATGTTACAGTGAGTGAAAGCAGTAATCAACTCCGACGGCCACGTAGCGCTTAGGACTACACTATCTTTTTCCGCGTGCGCATTAAGCCACCGGATCACTGGGCCCAGCTTCTGATAATATATCCACATGGGTAACGATTCTTCGTAAAATGACCTTGGGCCTTGCTCTCGGTCTGTGGCATATACGTATACAACTTGAGTATGAATGGCGTTAAGGAACACGCACAGGAGAAGCAAGGAAGTCCATAATGCGCCTCTCTGTCTGATACGCCAGACAAGTCTGTTGCTGGCCAACAGCTTGGCCGTAGTGCTCACAATCAAAGCAAAGGCAATCCATATAAGGGGGGCCTGACAATATATGCTCCAGTGATATGGGTGGAACCGTTTGCCTGTCAGAATGTGCTGGTTCTCACAGATGATTCCTCCCAAGAAAAAACTGGCAAGGAAAAGATACGGGCCCTCCTTTTTTGGACACACAACGAGAAATAGAAGTATCGGCAACAGCTCAATTTTAGGTAAATAGGGTTTATGAGTAAAATAGAAACCGTACCGCTTAGTAACCTCGTCATAAACCGGAGAAGCGTGCACTTGATAAAAGCCAATCCAGTAGGGGATGGACAAAATGGCACCCACAGTGATTATGAGT
>FWPV01004128.1_pt1 | contig 31479 bp, 26 predicted proteins | sample 2228371 | NCBI WGS metagenome assembly FWPV01 (sample SAMEA103939776, study PRJEB20133) | metagenome
ATGTAAAACCTGGACATAAAAGACTAAACCTGCCCCTACTGTTAATTTGCGCAAATACAAGAAAAATATATAGTATATGCTTCGCATATACATAAGAAAACATACTGTCCAGCTCTTGAATTGCATAAATACATGAAGGTTAAAAATCCAATAACTCCAAAAATTTGGATTTTTTTAGTTTTGTTTTTAATACTGGTTTAAAAAATTATTTATACAATCCCCTAGCCCCATTTTACGAAATCAGGAAAGTCTCCCTTTTCCAAAGGGAGATTTAGAGGGATTTTTATAATAATGGTTTAAAATTAGTTTGCTAAAATGTGGATATTAGAAGCAATATTTATGTTTCAATATCCATTATTTATTTATAAAGCCATTTTAGTTCATAAAAATTTTCCTTGCTAAAGTAAAAAGTAGGATGGGTGAATGATATTATCGTTACATTAATTTAAGGATTTCATTTGTAACAAATAATAGGAACCAAAGAATAAAAATCCATTTACCCATCCTGCATACTAAAGTTTGAGGTAATTTTTAATAATGAAAAAAATAAAAATTGTTGCACTGGGCGATTCTATAACCAATGGTAAAGGCATTGGTGATGTCGGTGAAGAGGATACATATAGACATTTGTTACAAGTTGATCTATCAAGAATGCTAAAATGCCATGTTGAAGTGATCAATGCCGGAGTTAATGGTGATATTACAACTACTGCAATACCAAGGCTCGAAAGAGATGTGTTACAACATAAACCTGACTATGTTACAATCATGTTTGGTGTTAATGATGCTGGCTTTTATCGCCCAATTAATGATTCTATGGCAGATACACCGAGAGTTACTGCTCAAGATTTCAAAATAAATCTTAACTATATAATTGATGCCATAAAACAAATAGGTTCAAAGCCAATTCTAGTGACCCCTTTGCCAATGAATGAATTCTATGCTCATAAAGACTTCCCTCCTTATTTAGAAAATGGTTTGAACTATCTGGTTGACAAATATGCTGATATAATAAGAGAAATTTCAGCTAACAGAAATATACCACTTATCGATACAAATAAAGCCTTTAATGATGATCCAGATACATATAAACTCATTCCTGACGGCATACATCCAAATAAATGCGGGCATAGGTTCATAGCAGATATTTTTATATCGGTATTCCTCAAGCTATTATCCTGAGAGGATTATTTTATGAGCAATAATAGCCATAATTCCATAATCAGAAAAATAGCGAATAATATAAGACGAAAAATAATAGCCGGGTTACTTTTCCTCCTACCTATTGCTATTACATATCTTGTATTGAGATTTTTGTTTAATGTAATAGATGGTATTCTGCAACCAGGTTTTGAAGCTATTTTTGGTGAAAAGATGCCCGGTTTAGGCGTCATTGCTATTATTATACTTGTATATTTATTTGGTCTTCTTGGATCAAATGTATTGGGAAAATGGATTGCCAGGAGTGTGGAAAAAGCCTTCTTAAAATTACCGATAATAAAAGCAATTTATTCTCCTGCAAAACAATTGATAGACTCTTTTTCAGGCAAAAGGACAACAGGTTTTAGACGTGTAGTCATAGTTGAATATCCTAAAGTAGGTGTATGGACAATTGGATTTTTAACAAGTATAACTACCGATGAAAACGATAAAAAAATGGCTGTTGTATATATGCCTACTGCACCAACACCTCAATCTGGATGGATGGCAATATTTCCGGCAGAAGATGTTTATGATACGGACTTGACTGTCCAGGAAGCTATCCAATTAGTGATCTCAGGTGGAATAACAGCACCAACCCAAATAAAAAAGAAGGGATCTATTCAATCAAATGGGTTAGATATGAATAATAATCAAATATCGTAACCTATGGTTTTTTATCCAAAGGAGGGGGTAATAATGAAAATTACCTTTAGGTCTTGTATCTTATTAACAATATTGATGATAGCTGTGCCTGCGTATAGTGCTAGAATGGCATTTTTGGAAGCTGAGGATGTCATTCCAGTTGAGGATGAATCTGAATATAAATGGGCTAATAAGAATTATGGTGCAGTATTGATTCATCCGGCAGGTCCAGGAAAATTCAAAGATGAAAAAGGAGGAAAGGTCGAGCTTAATAATTTCCAGATAGTATGGTGGCATAGAGCAAATGATAAAGAGTTACCAAAAGTATTCCTTGATGCTGAGATGAAGAAAGCATTTATGGATTTTGTTGAAAATGGAGGGTCGTTATTCCTTAGCCAGGTTGCGTTTTATTATGTTGCAGAACTTGGTCTTGAAAGCACTCCGATACGAAAGTGTGATCCCAATGTTGACCATGCCATTTCTGGAATTATCGCAGTCCCAGGGCAGGAGGGTCATCCAGTATTTGATGGATTTAAAAAGATGGGAGATGATCCTGCCAAAGGATTTAATATTAATTGCTATGGGCATGATAAAATGTGTGATTTTTATCCCAAAGGACCGGCAAAAGAAGGAACTGTTATTGCTGAAGCGTATCAGGAACCACATCCACAACCCTGGTTTGGGACAGTTGCTCCGCTATGTGAATATAAAGTTGGAAAAGGAACAATATTGATCAGTGGATGGCGATTTACAGTTTTTCGTTCTGGAGATGAAAAATGCAAATATCATGATAAAATGGTTAAACTTCACGAAAATATAATGTCATATCTTGGAGCTTTATCCTCTGTGAATGCTAAAGATAAATCACCGGTAACATGGGGTATGATAAAAAAGACCTATATGTAAAAAAATAAAAAAAATTTTTTATAGAGTGACGCGAGTATGTCACTCCCCTTGATATATAATTTATGTGAAATCAGATAGCAATCTGTGTGCATTCTGATTGGTTAGGTTTATTTTGAGATGTTTCTCTCTATGCAAAAATAATTGACAACAAAAAAAATACAATTTAAAATATAAAATGATTTCTCATTAACATGATTTTGTGTTATAAATTGTTAAGTTGTTCAGTTAAATGTCTCTATAAAACACAGTAAGATTTCAAGTAAATAATAGAATTGGAGATGAGCATAGTGGGAAACGAAATAAAAGGCAAGGAACCAAAGAGTGATTATATTCGCGTGAACTTGACACTTCCGGATGATCTTGATCGTGTTTTGCAAGAAATTGGAAATGATGCGCGTGCCGGTGGAGGATACAAGATCCCTAAAACTATGATAATGAGAGCGCTTATTCGTTTACTTATGCAATTGGATGTTGATCCTGGTGGCGTTAAAACAGAAGAAGAATTCCTGGAGAGAATCCTGGAAGCTGTCAAAAAACAAAAATAATTTTAGTTGTTGTGACACATAATAAAGCCAGTTTAGAAGTTATTTAGTTGCTTGTTATTAAGTGCATTTTTAGTAGAACTTATGTTATTTAAGCATAAAATATGCTTATCCGCTTTGCTAATTTTTACTTTTATGTTCTATATACATAAATAGTAGGCTCGATGCTATTTTTGAGTAAAACATGCTGTCTAGCTTGTTCCCTATATCCAAATACAAAATAATTTAATCTTATATGCGGAGCATATACAAAAGAGATAAGCTATTGACCTTTTTGCATTAATTAACAAGCTAAAGCATAATTTTTCTGTGCTAACATAAAAGTTAGCTTATATTTGTTTCTTTCAAAATAAACGATATTGTTTTAGATAGGCGAATAAAATTACTTCCGAGGTTCCTTCGTAAAAAAATTTTTATGACTGCACGTTTTTGGTATTCTGGTCAGAAAGGAGTAAACCTTGGAAGGAAAACGTAGTATTTCGCTGAATCTGACTGAAGATGAATATTCTTTTTTAAAAAGAATGTCAGATCGATCGTCGGATGGAGGAAAAGTTTACTTATCAAACGCAAAAATATTAAGAAGTCTTATAAGATTGCTCCAACATATAAAATTAGAAGCAAAAGAAGTGAAAAATGAAGATCAGCTTTTGCAAAAATTAGAGGATGCTATAAGGCAAGTTTAAATTCTATTTGGAAATTTAATTTGCTTAGTGTTTGCAAATAATTTTAGGATATCAGCGCTATAGATGAGAGTATCTTGCGCTGACTATCCACCACTGAATTCATATTTAGGAAAAGCTTTTCACTGCTTCTTGTTCAGTCTTATATATCTCAAGTATTTTTGACGCGCCAACAAGATCGAATACTTTTCTTATATCATCGTTCATGCCACAAAGCTTTAGATCACCTTTGCGCTTCCTCACTTGCTGGGCTACTGCAACGATAGCACCAATTGCAGTACTATTGGCATAATCAACTTTTCCCAAATTTACGACAAATTTAGTATTGCGAGCATCAGTTAACTTTTTGAATTCCGCTTTCAAGTCAGAAACTGTAAAAGCATCTAGTTGTCCACTTATACTTATAATTTGAATGTCACCATCTGCTTTTACGTCAAAAGAAACATCTGATCTTCTAATTTGAACCACCTCCGAAGTTCCCCGTCAGGATAATATATGAATCGTAATAACTAATTAGATTAGACCACAAAACCACAGGTCATAAACAACTTTTTAGTGGTCTTTCTTACGTAAGATTAAACTAATCACTCTGAATTTATCATTCAGCATGGATATTGTATTTTATAAATTTATTTTATTTAATCTTACATTAACTTTATCTTTCCATTACTATAAAAATATTTATAAGATAATGGTAAGACAACCAGCAACCTCGCCTAAAAACAATAGGTAACTTTTACTATAGATGCTAAATTATAACTTGCTAGATTCATATACCTTCTGATTTTTTTTACTACTTTCTGAGACCTGTGGGTTATAGCATACTATATTAGCTTTGTTATATTCGCTTTTCCTCCTGATATCCCAAATCAGATGTACGTCTAAACCTCCTGAAGAATTATATTCCATAAACATTTTATCCGTCAGATTATAAGTGAGAAATAGTCCATGCCCTCTTTCTGTCCCATATTGAATTTTTTTCTTAATTACATCAGACCATGCTGAAGTCCAATTATCTTTTAAATTACTTTGATTACCTGTATCGCTAATAGTAATTTTTATTGTTTCATCAGTTACTTTAAGTCTCAGAAAAATTTTTGAATGTAGCCCTTCAGAACCATGTTCTATAGCATTGCTCAATATTTCATCCGTAGCTAGCTCAATATCATTCACTCTTTCCTGGCAAAGACCTAAGTTTTTAGCTAACTCCCTTATAAAAGCCCTAACGGACCGAAGGTAGATCAAATCACTCGGAATTCTTATCTCAGCGTCATAAATATTTCTTTTCAAAAGCCGCACCCTCCTTGCAGATCCGGATGTTCAGAAAAACTAAAATTATAGATTTTCTGATATTAGACGCCGTGTACCGAGTAAAGTATTAAAAAAATATTATAATTTTTTCCTCCTTTCATTTAACCATGTTTATAATGCTGACCAATAATAAGTTTATTTTGTTTGAATTATATCATATATATATTGTTTAGTCAAGCTTCTTTGAAATGATCCAAGCATAAAGTTTAGTACTCAGACAAAATGATTCTATCAGGAAAGAGATATTAAAAAGAGATAACCAAGCATAAATTTTACGTCCACGAACTCTAAACAACAAATCACAAAGAAAATAATAAAGTTTAAACACGGAGGCACAGAGACACGGAGATATTTATTTTTAATCACAAATGTCACAAACTGAATCACAAATATCACGAATAAGACGAATTACACGAATAATTATTTTTTTATTATATTTCGTGTATTCGTCCTGTCCGTGTAATTCGTGATATTTTATTAGTGTTCTTTGTTATTAATTTTTTCTCCGTGCCTCCGTGTCTCTGTGTTTTTTCACTAAAAATATGGTTAAGCAACTAAAGTTTATGCTTGGTGAACTGATGTTCAGACATGAGATCGTCTTGCTGTTATTTTATAGAAGTTGGTAAATTGTGATATTCCTGAAACCGTATTATCTGGATATCCATTGCTGGAATCAAAAGATACTCAAGTATGACTGGTTTATATTTGTAGATCGGTCGGAAATAAATGGATCGAACCACTAATGATAGAATCTAAATTTTTTATTTAAATTTTTCTTTCAGTTTTTCTATTACAAAATCTGGAGCAAGCCCATCAAGGCATCCGCCCAAACGTGCAATTTCTTTGATATGAGAGGACTTCACATAAGAATATTGTAAGCTTGGCATCAGAAACACCGTTTCTATCTTGCTGTTCAGGTTACGATTCATTAATGCCATCTGTAATTCATATTCAAAATCAGATATGGCTCTTAAACCTCTAACAATAACAAAAGCTCCGTGTTTTTCAACATAATTTACCGTCAAGCCTGAGATACTATCCACCATGACATTATCAAATTGTTTTGTTGCCTCTCTTACCATTTCCAAACGTTCAGTTATGTTAAAAAGAGGTTTCTTTTCGAGATTTTCAGCTACCGCAACTATAAGCTTATCAAAAATTCTTACAGCCCTGTGAATTAAATCTATATGTCCATTTGTGATGGGATCAAAACTTCCGGGATATACAGCTATTGCCATTGAATTATCTCCAATCATTCAATAATGATATTATCAATAAGCCGGGTTCTGCCGATAAATACAGCAAGAGCTATCAAAGTGTTTTTCTTTATTTTATCCACTTCTTCAAGGTTGTTTGCATCGACTATTGCAATATAATCAATTTTAGCAAGAGGTTCAGATGAAATCTTGTCCTTTATCAAATTGTATATTTCCTTAGTATCAGTGTTCCCCTGGCTAATGAGCTTTTGTGCTAAAAATAAAGACTGACTCAAAACAAGAGACGCTTTTCTTTCTTCAGTATTTAAATACTTATTTCTTGAGCTCATAGCAAGCCCATCCTGTTCCCTAACTATAGGCATAACAATGATTTGGATATCAAAATTTAGGTCTTCGGTCATACGCTTTATAACAATTGCCTGCTGAGCATCTTTTTGCCCAAAATAAGCTCTGTTTGGGTGGACAAGGTTAAAAAGCTTTGAAACTACAGTAGTGACCCCACGAAAATGTGTTGGGCGTGAAATACCGCACATCTTATTTGTAAGACCTTCTACATTTACAAAAGTTGCGTATCCATTAGGGTACATATCCTTAACTTCTGGAGTAAAAATGACATCAACGCCAACGCTTTCTGCCATTTCAGAGTCTCTTTCAAGGTCTCTAGGATAAGTAGAATAGTCTTCACCTGGACCAAATTGGGTCGGGTTAACAAAGATACTTATTACGCTTAGATCATTTTCAGCTCTAGACCTTCTCATAAGGCTAAGATGACCTTCATGCAGAAATCCCATGGTAGGAACAAATCCTATTGTCTTGCCTTCATATCGAGCTGAATTGCAGAATTTTTGTATTTCGGAACAGGATTTTATAATTTTCATAATTAAACAAAAAAGCTGTGAGTATATTAATTAAATAATATATTCACAGCTTAATCCAAATTAAGATTGGCTTGATGATTTATATGCAGCTACTATCTTTGCACTAATATCTGGTGGAACTTCTTCATAATGTGAAAATTCCATAGTGAATGAACCTCTGTCGCTTGTTATGGATCTAAGGTCTACAGAATATCTATACATTTCGGCTAAAGGAACCAATGCTTTGATAACCTGTCTTCCGTTTTGCGGTGTTACACCTGATATTCTTCCACGTCTGCTGTTGAGGTCGCTCATAATTTCTCCCATATACTCATCAGGGATCGTAATTTCCACACTCATTATTGGTTCCATAATAAATGGTTGAGCCGCTTCCATTGCCTTCTTGAAAGCCATAGATGCAGCAATTTTGAAAGCCATTTCTGATGAATCGACTTCATGATATGAGCCATCATAAAGAGTAGCTTTTACATCGACCACTGGAGAGCCTGAAAGGATACCTTCTTGCAAGGTTTCGATAAGTCCTTTTTCTACCGCTGGTATATATTGTCTTGGAACAACACCTCCAACGATAGCATCAACGAATTCAAAACCTTTTCCACGTTCAAGCGGTTCAAGCTTTATCCAAACATCACCATATTGACCGCGACCACCAGTTTGTTTCTTATACTTTCCTTGCTGTTGACTTGATGACCTGATTGTTTCTCTATATGGAATTTTGGGTTGTGATAGGGTAGCACCAACATTAAAGCGTTTCTGAATCTTAGACAGGATAACATTAATATGCAATTCTCCCATACCAGATATAACTGTTTCCTTTGTTTCAGCTTCACGTTTTACTACAAAGGTTGGATCTTCTTCAGACATCCTTGCTAATATAGTGCTAAGTTTTTCATCGTCTCCTTGTGTTTTTGGGCTAACAGCCATGGAGATAACTGGTTTGGGAAATACAATAGGTGGAATTATAACTTTATTTCCGCTATCGCAAAGCGTATCGTTTGTTCCCGTTTCGCTGAGCTTCATTACTGAGCCAAAATCACCAGCAGATATTTTTTCTGCACTTATAAATTTCTTGCCGTGAACTAATGAAATGCTACCTATTCTTTCTTCTTTTCCCTTTACTGAGTTATATACGTAGGAATCAGCTTTTAAAGTTCCAGAATATACTCTAAAGAAATTAACTCTTCCAGCATAAGGGTCTGTGATAGTCTTAAATACAAAAGCGCATAATGGCGCGGACTCACTAATTTCAAGAGTTATTTCGTTATCACTACCAGCTTCTTTAGCGATAATTGGCTGTATATCCAATGGTGATGGTAGATTAGATGCAATATCAAGTATAAGCTGAGGACCGACATTAATGAGTGCTGAACCACAAAATACCGGGACAAATTTATTATCTGTGATACCGTTCTTCAATCCAGTAGCGATTTCTTCGGCAGTAAGTTCTTGACCTTCCAGGTATTTTTCAAGTAACTCATCATCGGTTTCTGCAACTGCATCTATCAATATCTCTCTATAATGCTCTACCTGCTCCATCATATCACCTGGAATCTCTATTTCATTTAGTTTTTTCCCTCCATCTGATTTTCCATAAGCTTTCATATTGAGAATGTCTATTATACCTTTAAAACTGGTTCCAATTCCAATTGGTATGTTTATCGGAACTATCTTACTTCCAAGTGATTCAAGAGAGCTGATTGTTTCATCAAATTTAGCCATTTCTTTTTCAATTTTGTTTATGAATACTATCCTTGGCTTGTTGTAGACGTTAGCGCGATACCATGCTTTCTCTGTTCCAGCTTCAACACCCATATTTGCATCTACAACGAACAAAGCAACATCAGCGACTTTCATTGCGCTTTCTTGTTCTCCAACAAAATCGCTGTATCCTGGAGTATCAATTAAATTTATTTTGTACCCATTCCATTCGCAAATACAAAGCGAAAGATTTATACTTGTTTTTCGCTGGATCTCTTCATCATCATAATCGGATACCGTTGTTCCATCGTCTGTTTTCCCAAGTCTATCGGTAGCGCCAGCGTCAAATAATAGTGCTTCTACTAATGATGTTTTGCCAGCACGAGCATGTGAAAATATACCTATGTTTCTAATCTTATCTGTTCCGTATTCCTTCATTTGGTTATTTCTCCTTAACTCTATCTGATAAGATAATTTATTACATAATATCAAATTGAGTATACAAAAAAATTACCATAAAGTCAATGGTATTCTTTTTGAACCAAATAGAAAATCAAGAAATTGACAACTTTATATGTTTTTGATACTATTATTTGCGTTGAAAAATATTTTATAAAATCAAATTGGAGAATGAATGTGGAGAAAGAAAATCCTATTGAAAAACAAGAAATATCCGAAGAAGAAACTAAAACAGATGACGAAGGTCTTATTTCAGGAGAATTTATACCAAAGCGCGGTTGTCTAAAAGGTTGTTTGGTTCCTATAATAATAATTTTTATAATCCTCACAATAATTGGCTTGTTAGTCAACTCAAGAAGAGAAATGATACGCCAATTAATAATACAACGTGTCATAAATAACACAGAAAAGCAAGTTCTTAATAACCTTCCTGCAAATATAGATAAAAAAAGCGTTTCTGATCTATTTGAATCGGTAAAATCCGCCTATAAAGAAGGCAGAATAGATGAAAAAACTCTGGAAGATGCGATAAAAGAATATATAGAAAATACTCGGGGTATGCCCTCACCGGAGATGAAAAAGAATGAAATAGAAAAGCTTATAAAAAATTTAAAAGAAGCAATGAGAAGTGATTAAATTATTATTTAATTTATAACTCCACAATATGAATTATGAACTAAAAAAGGGATTTACCTTAAAATCAGCATTAATTGGTTCTCTCCTTATACCAATTTCCACATATTGGGTTATGCGCATGGAGATAATGAGCGGTAATCTCGGTGGTGGAGGAACATCATTTGGCGGTGCGCATTACTCAACATGCCTTTCAATTTTCTTCAATGTTGTTTTTATAATAATCCTAATAGTCATTTTTAATTACATAATAAAAAAACTTTTCGTTAAAAATTTTTTAAAACAAGAAGAAATATTAACCATATATATTATACTATCAATGAGCACTGCGGTAGCAGGGACAGATATGCTACAGGTATTGATCCCAATGCTAGGACATCCCTACTGGTTTGCAACTCCAGAAAATGAATGGGAAAGCCTTTTTTTTCGCTACATTCCCAGATGGCTCACTGTTCCAGATAAGTCGGTTCTTAGAGGTTTTTACGAAGGTCAATCAACTTTTTATGTAATTGAACATATTAAAGCATGGATATTACCTCTTATAAGTTGGACTTTCTTTCTTCTGTTTTTAATATTGATCATGATATGTATAAATATTTTTATAAAAAAACAATGGATAGAAAGGGAGAGATTATCATATCCCATCATTCATATACCCTGTTCAATAGCAGGATCAGGTAGTTCAAGGCTATTTTGGGACAGGGTGTTTTGGATTGGGTTCTCAATAGCAGGTGGAATAGATATATACAATGGAATAGCTTATTTATTTCCGTCATTCCCTTTTTTTCACATCAAATATGAAATAAGCCATCTTTTTCCTGTAAAACCATGGAATGCAATGGGATGGACTAACTTTGCATTGTTTCCATTTGCTATTGGGTTAGGTTATATGATTCCTGTAGACCTTTCATTTTCATGCTGGTTCTTTTTTCTGCTAACAAAGATGCAAAGAATTATTGCTAGCGGATTTGGATTATATGGCTATAAAGGATTTCCTTTTATACGTGAACAATCCTTTGGTGCTTATATGGGAATTTGCGGTTTTGCTCTTTACATTGGTCGTAAACATATTCTTAATGTCATTCAAAAAATATTAAAAAAATACAGCAAACCTTATGAGGAAACAAAAGAATATCGTCTTGCGTTCTTGGGATTCATAATCAGCTCAGTATTTATATTGATATTTTGCCTTAATACAGGAATGTCCATTAAGTGGATATTTGGTTTTTTTACAATATACTTTCTTTTATCATTAAGCATAACTAGGATGAGAGCAGAATTAGGAGTTCCAGCACATGATTTACATCTTATGGACCCAAGCGTGGTATTAACAACAACTTTTGGTTCAAGACGGATAGGTCCATCTGATCTTACAATGTTTTCTCTATTCTATTTCTTTAACAGGGCTTACCGCTCACATCCTATGCCGCACTCTCTTGAAGGATTCAAAATCGCAGAACAAATGAAGATAAAAGATTTAGGTTTGTTTTATGCTATGTTGTTAGGAACGGGTATCGGTATAATATCTGCGCTATGGATATTAGTAGACGGTTTTTATAGGCTTGGTGCTTCTGCACGCATATCTGGATATGCGATCAGCGCCTTTGGAAGAGAACCTTACGATAGGTTACAAAATTGGTTAGCTTACCCGAGTTCCACAAATCACTTAGCGGTAATATTTATGTTAATTGGATTTCTTTTTACAATAATTTTGCTTATTCTTAGAACACAGCTTATATGGTGGAAGGTTCATCCTTTAGGCTATGCTCTGGCTGATGATTACTCAATGCAATGGCTATGGGCTTCACTTTTGCTAAGCTGGTTGATAAAAAGTAGCATACTTAAATATGGTGGAGTCAAGCTATATCGTCGCACAATACCATTGTTTATTGGGCTTATATTAGGGGAATTTACAATTGGAAGTATCTGGAGTATAATAGGCATAGTATTTAACATGCCAACTTATGCGTTTAAGTATTGGTAAAAAATTTAAATTTAGGAGGAATAATAAATGATAGTTCAGCATTATAAAGATGTGGATGTATTAATTCCTGAAGAACAAGGTATATTTGGAGTAAAAATGAGAAAAGTTATATCTGAAAAAGAAGGTGCTAAAAACTTCATTATGCGAGTCTTTGAGATCGAAAAAGGTGGATATACTCCTCTGCATAAACATGCCTGGGAACATGAAGTGTTTGTTCTCAATGGATCAGGCATTGTGATAGGAGAATCAGGGGAGAGAGCAATAAAAAGTGGTGATGTTATTTTTGTTCCTGGTGGAGAAATGCATCAATTCAAAAATTCGGGAGAAGATGAATTGGAATTTATTTGTTTAATCCCGGCAAAAAAGTGAGTGATGTATGGAAAAGCTTAAATGGCAAATATTTTTAGGGTTATTTTTAATAATTCTATCTTCCATATTATATATTTTTCATTTTATCATTTTCAAAGATTCACATCACATTTTTATTTACCTGATGGGTGATATAGCTTTTGTTCCAATAAACGTTCTACTCGTGACTTTGATAATCGACAAGTTATTATCTAATAGAGAAAAACGTTCTGTCATGGAAAAACTGAATATGGTAATAGGGGCGTTTTTTAGTGAGATCGGAATGGAATTAATGACATTTTTCTTAAGATATGATATAAATCCTGATCAAACAAGGGAAAAATTTATCATAGATGATAAATGGACTGATAAGGATTTCTCCAACGCTAGCAGAAAGGTTAAAAATTATGATTTTTCCATCGAAAGTCGAAATGGAAATTTAAAGGAACTAAAGGCTTTTCTTATTGAAAAAAGGGACTTTTTGTTAAGACTTCTGGAAAATCCAAACCTGTTGGAACATGAAAGGTTTACAGACCTTTTATGGTCAGTTTCACATTTAACTGAAGAATTAGCCTATAGAAAAAGCCTGGATAGCTTACCTGAAAATGATTATAAACACTTATCAGGTGACATGAAGAGAGCTTACACATTCTTGATATATGAATGGCTAGAATACATAAAGCACTTAAAGAATAATTATCCTTATCTGTTTTCTCTTGCTATAAGGATTAATCCATTTGATCCTGATGCTTCTCCTGAAATTAAATGAGAGCTGGTTAAAAAACTCTTGAATTCATTGGAATATATGATATAATAATATATCAAATAAGGCTTTGTTATTCCCCTGATGAATATTGAAATCTTAAAGCTTCAAGGATGAATTTAGATGGAAGAAAAAGTAATTGATGGATCAAATAAAGAACTATACAGGGTAGGGGATGTTAGCAATTTGGTTGATATAGATCCTTACGTCCTTCGATATTGGGAAAAGATGTTTCCACAACTTCAGCCGCAGAAGGACGAAACAGGTCAAAGAGTATATACAAAAGCTGATATTGATATAGTTCTGAAGATAAAAAAGCTTCTTTATGAAGATAGATATACAATAGCAGGGGCAAAAAAGAAACTTAATGAAGAAAACGATCTGAGGACAATAATAAACAAGAAACAATTTCTGGAAGTATTACGCAATATAAAAAACACTCTCAAAGATGTTTCAGAAATTTTAGAGAAGTAATAATACCGTCTTAAAAAATTGTTTATGCAATCTTCCAACCACTTTGAAAAAGGGAAAAATCAAGAAAGTCTCCCTTTTCCAAAGGGAGATTTAGGGGGATTTTATAGTATATAATAAATAATAGTTACTAAAATGGTATAATATAAAACACAAAAAGTCGGGGCGTAGCGCAGCCCGGTAGCGTACTTGAATGGGGTTCAAGTGGTCGCTGGTTCAAATCCAGTCGCCCCGACCATTTTTAAATTTTAATTTTTAATATTCCCCCATGTTGTTGCAAGCTTGCCAGCGTTTGAAACAGGAGTTAATCCCAGCGCAGATGCAAATCCTTTTTCTGCAATAGTTTTAACATCTTCTTCAGTAAGTGCCACTTTAAATATTCCAACTTCATCAACAGCTCCAGTTAATGGAATACCACCACCAGACCTTCTTCCGATCTCAAGTGGGTGAGCTCCGCCTTTGGTTCCTTTGTTTGGCTTATCATATTCGCCGATCTTTACACCATTAACATAAGCTATTTCATGATTTCCATTCAATGTCCAGGCAACATGATACCACTTTTTGGTCTCCCAATCTTGTTCTTTATCAGGAAGCTTTCCAGCAAAAGATGCCATGATTCCCTCATCATAACCATCTCCCGCTCCGCTTATATTACTGGTATATGTATGCAACTGTGCCTGCATGTAAATTCCTACTTCATACTCCTGGTAATGTTTTCCTACTATAGCTTGCCTATCTGCCCACATATCCTTCATCACTTTATACGTCTGAACCCAGAATAATACGCTCACCTCTTGACCCATGTCAAGGCTGTCACTATCTGGAACCTGGACGTAACTTGTTCCATCTAATTCCAATGCTGAACCAAACTTACCTTTGATCCATTTTGCCTTTCCCATTATTTTTCCGTGATTTCCATTTCCGGATGAATCTTTAACTTCATCACCAGCGTTATCATCAAATAACCATAAACCTGCAAGATTTTTTGTATCAATTTTAGCTTGCCCCAATCCGGCGAATAATAAGATTGATACTACAAAAACACTTAACACTAAACTTATCTTTAGAAAGAGTTTCATTATACCGTCCCCCTTTTTAAGAAAATTTTTAGAAAAAGTTAAATTTTATATTTTGACGATCAATTTTTTATCTTTGTTGAATATTTTAATCACCTCACTTTGCTTTTTTAGTTTGAACTGATCTTCTTATACCGTTTTAAAAAATTGTTTATGCAATCTCTCAACCCCTTTGAAAAAGGCGAAATCAAGAAAGTCTCCCTTTTCCAAAGGGAGATTTAGAGAGATTTTATAATAAATGAGAATAATAAAAAATTATTTTTTAAAATGGTATTACCATTCTCAGTTACATTCTTTTTTCATAATTTACCAAAAGATTCTAAATAAGAACGCCATCTTTCCTGCCTAAACGTATGACTTTGATCTGTAATGGATCACTTGTTCCTAAATGATACTCTGTGCCTCCGTGTTTTGTATTTATTATGTTCTGTTTGAAAATGATAGTTCATAATATTTCTACATACATAATCCATTTCCAGATCACTATATTATAAACTATCATAGCTATATTTTTGCACAAACGATTTATGGAAATGGTATTATATATCTTTCAAATCACCTTGTCTTAGTTTAACGTAACTTTCATATCTTGATCTATTTATTTTGCCTTCTTCAACTGCATTCTTAATTGCACAATCTGGCTCGCTGATATGTGAACAATCATTAAATCTACAAGAACCCAGATAAGAACGCATCTCTGGAAAGTATAGATCAAGTTCTTCCTGCCAGATTTCCCATAACCCAAGCTCACGGATACCCGGTGTATCTGCCACATAACCACCAAAATCAAGATGAAAAAGCTGAACGTTAGTTGTTGTGTGTTTGCCTCTTTCTGTTTTCTCACTTACCTCGCTTGTTCGTAATTGTAAATTTGGCTGAATTGCATTCAATAAGGTTGATTTACCAGTGCCTGATTGACCAACAAGGGCAGTGAGTTTATTTTTCATAACTTTAATAATAGAATCTATCCCTTCTCCTCTCAATGCACTAGTATAAACCACTTTATAACCGAGATCATTATAGAGTTTTGTTTCCTGATATAAAGCTTGTCTTTGTGAGTCATTGAGAAGGTCTATCTTGTTTATACATATAATCGGTTCAATATTTCCTGCCTCTGCAACAATAAGAAACCTATCAACAAAGCGCGGTTTAAATTTTGGCAACTTTGCGGAAGATACGATAATCATCAAGTCTGCATTAGCTACTATGATCTGCTCAATTGGCACCGGACCGGCAGCAAGTCTTGATATTTTGGATTTACGCGGATGTATGGACTCAATAGCTCCATATTCCCCTTGTGATACACTAATATTAACTATATCTCCCACAGCAACAGGGTCCGTTGATAGATAGCCACCATCCTCTGATAAACTCTCGCGCTTTAGTCTTCCTCTTAGGAAGCATTCGATAATATTTCCATTTTCTATAGGATTAACATAATAAATTCCTGCTTGTGCTCTAACAACAATTCCGGTTAATAATTTTTCTTTTTCTTGGCTCATATTATTTTTAAATATTCTGTTTAGGCTTTGCTTGTAATTCTCCTTTCTCAAACATATCTACTAATGGGTTATCTGTTATAGTAAGTGGAAGATCGACTCTTGCACGACGCCTGCTGGATTCATAACCAGCAAAAATAATCTCAGTCGCATTTAAAGCCCTGCGTGCGCTGGTCTCCGGTTCACGACCTTTTTCTAATGCGGAAACAATATCTGCTATTGCCCGACGAATAAAATCTGGACCGTGCAAGCTTTCATTACTGCAATCAATATTCTCCCAATTTCCTGAACCACGACGTTTTATGCGCAAAGGTATATCCCCTGCACCAACTTCTATTATTCCATCGGTTCCGACCAGACGATTATGCGCTCCAATTGTTCCACCTGCCCAACCAGTTGCCATTATAGCATAGACTCCGTTCTGATACTGCCAGTTATAAATACCGCTATCTTCCAGTAAAAGCCCAAATACACGTTTTTCTGTGCGACAGTCGATCTGTCCCATTACCCACTTTGCAGGGCATTCATCGTTATAAAAGCCAAACATGTCAACATAATGTGTTCCATATTCAAAAATATCACCACATGAACCCTCAAGACGGACAAGTTCACCTATTTCTCCAGCTTTTAATAGTTCACGCGCCATATAAAATGGCTTACCAAAACGTCTTTGATGGTTAAAGGTAAGTTGAACACCTCGTCGTTCACATTCCTGAGCCATTAAACGAGCATCACCCCAGGTATCTGCCATAGGTTTTTCACAGTGAATGGCACGGACACCGGCAATTGCACTATCTATTACTAATCTGGCATGAAGATGCGGCCAAACACAGATACTGACAATATCCAATTTTTCTTTTTCTAACATCTCATGATGGTTCAAATAAATATTTGGTATATTGAATGTTTGGGCAAATGCTTCAGCATTCTCCTGAACTATATCAGCGCAGGCTACCATCTCGCAATTATCCAGAACACTGTAGGCATCCGCATGTTGGTATGCCATCGCATAGCCCATAGCGCTTGGTCGTTGTTTCTTTCCAGTCCCTATAAAGCCAACTCTTAATTTACCCATAAAAAATTTACTCCTTCTTTTTGCTATTTGGTCTTTGAATATGCCCATTTATTTGATGTTTATCATAAATATCAAAAACATCCTTGCAAAGTGCCAATTTGGAGTTGTTCAACTTCTCCCTCATTGATTAATCTTTGTTTTGCCAATTCACAATAACCTTTATCTATTTCAATTCCGATACCTTTTCTATGTGTTTTATAGCAGGCGATAAGCGTGCTTCCACTACCAAGAAAAGGATCAAGAACTAAATCGTCAACAAAGCTGAATAGTTTTATGCACCTCCTGGGTAATTCAACAGGAAAAGGTGCGGGATGACCGACCTTTTTTTGCTTTCTCCGCTGAAGTTCCACACACCATTAGTCCATTCCATAAATTCTTCTTTTGTTATATCTGACTTTTTGCTACCACTAATTTTTTTCCAATGCTTTTTATAAAGCACAACTATTACTTCTACTGGAGCTATAACAAAAGGCGCTGAAGCAGAAAGCCATGATCCCCATGCAGTTCGCCTTGAGATATTTTGTTCATTCCAAATTATAGTAGAATGATATTTCCATCCAATTTGCTTTGCGATAGTTGTAATATCTGCATATACGCTCTGCTGACCACCTTTGTTCTTATCTAGTGGTATATTAAGGCAAAATCTACCATCTGGCTTTACCATTTGATAGCATTTCTTTAGCCACTCAGATGTGAAAGACAAATATTCATCATAAGTCAACATATCATCATGAGAATTATACTGAATGTCCACATTATAGGGAGGAGATGTTACTATCAGATCAATTGAATCATCCTCAATAAAGTCAACATTTAGTATATTGTCATGATATATTTTTAGACCATTTGTTTCATAATATAGTTTATCTTTAGACATATAATTATTTTGGTATTTCTCTAATTAAAAAATCAGTTATATAACTTGACTTACCCTGCAATGATTCACCAAATTCCTTAGCCTTTGCGGAGTCATCAAATTTCCCTATATATACATGATGAACTTCCTGTCCACCAATATTTTCAGAAGTCACACGTGGGCTATATCCAAGTGATCTTAGAGAATTCATAAGTTTTTCAGCGTTTTCTTGTGAACTAAAGGTTCCAAGTTTAACTGTGTAAGTTATCTTTTTATCTTCCGGTTTTATTTGTTGATCAAGAATTTTTTCGGATATTGCCTCAGCAGGTATTGTAGGTGGAACAACCTTTACTTCTTGAGTCTTTTGCTCTGTTACAGACGCACTAACTGCCGTTTTAGGTGTTACTTTTTGAACTATAACTTCAGCTTTACGAGTTTTTGTTTTTCCTTCAATTAAGGGCATTAACTTTGGTGCCAGCACTTTCATAAGCTGAACCGGAAGAGTGCTGGTAAACTTATGATCACTTGCTCCCGGTCCTTCGACATAAGCTGTAACAGTTCCAAAGAAACGATCACCGATGATAAATACAAAAGTTGCTGTTCGACTTATAACCTTAGACTCAATGAGCCTTCCTCCGGGTCCATAAATATCACGACGGTTGTCGCCTGTCCCTGTTTTTCCTCCAACTGGAATATAAGAGCCATCACTCTTAACAAAGGCTTTATTTAAACGTTTTGCAGTGCCATTTTCTACTACATTAATAAGAGCGCTTTTTACAACTTCAGCTATTTCCGGTGCTATAACTTGTTCTCCTTCTGATTTGCTTATTACCATAATGGTCTCATAAGGTGTATCTTTTGCAAAATGGAGTCTTTCTACACGAGTGCTGGGATAACGCACACCGTTATTTTGTATAATACCAACTAATTCTGCTAAAGCTGCGGGTCGGTCTCCTGAGCTTCCTATAGCAGTAGCAAGTGATGGAGTTAGATAATCAAACGGATAACCAAGCCTTTTCCACATGCGATGTATCTCTTGAAAAGCTTCTACCTCAATAAGTGTTCGTATCCTTATATCTTGAGCATGTTTTCGGTTTGTCTTAAATAGCCAGGAATAAACTTCCTGTCGTTCATTTTTACTAGCGGACATTACTTCTTCTATTTTTGCATCCGGATGATTAAGCAGATATTCTGCTGTCCAGAGTTCAAGAGGATGAATACGTGCTATGTATCCTCTATCTGCAAGGTTGAATGCAGACTTAGAATATTTCGTATAAAGCTCGCTTATATCTTCATAAGTTAGATTTTGATCCCCTAAATTTAGCCTCATAAAAGTTGCAAATTCACTGATTTCCGCATCCGGTTTTACAGAACGAAATGCTACAGCCAGGCGGGAAGGAATGGGCTTTATCCCGCTTACAAGCATATCCATAATTTCCTGTGGATTCTTCTTTTGGTATTTTTTATAGAATCTATTAATGAATATTTTTCCTTCTTTATCTGCAAAACGCTTTAAATATTCTTCCCTTTTGGGATCGTTTATATCATCGAGCATTTTTGCTGTTGAACCTGGTATCTGATAAGTATAATAGTTTACTATATCTCTCATAATTCTGATAAAAGACAAATTTATTGAATCCTGCAATGCTTCACGCACAGTTGCCATCTTACTATTTTCCCAGCTTTCAAAATTGACAAAAGTATGCACACCTCCCCCTGTAAAAAATCTTTCTCCGGGATTTCCTGAATATCTCCTTTCCATTGCTGCGTGCATCATTGCCCTTAAGCTTTTATCAGGAGAAGTCAAAAGGAACTCAATTGCCCATTGGCTTAACTTATCCGCACTCGGAACTTGAATAGCCCTTAATTCTTCTGGAGATAGTTTTGAGTATCTTTCATGCAATCCTGCCAATATCTCAAGATATGTTATAAGTGTTCTCAATTTTGCAGTTGATCCAAGCTCAAGTTTTATTCCTTCATTAATATTCAATGGCTGATTGAGGCTGTCAGCCTGGACGCGAAGAAGATTGGCATTACCTTCACGTTCATACAATGTAAAGCTATAAACTACTTCTGATAAATTATTTGGATTCAAAAGCCTGAATCCGGTCATACCTACAGACTTTGCATATTCAGGATCTTTTAATTGTTCAAAAACTTTCATTACTTCTTCTTGTGTAGTTTTATCTATAGTGCTGTTGACAGTAAGATCGAATCGATCTAGATCATATAGTTTTGGTATACCCATAATTGATGCTAAATTAGTTCGGACAGAATTAGCTGCCTTCATTTTAAGGAATGGAACTTCAGGTTGTGCAGGAGCTACATTACGAAGTTCTAAATCCGCTTTTAATGCAGACATCGCTAAAGACTTTGATATGATTCCCGCATTTGCCAGTATTTTTATATAACGATCTGTTAAAGATTTCAGAGCGGATTGATCTTCAACAAGATAATAAGATGGGCGTCTATGAGCAAGAAATAAGCTTAAAACTTGTTTAAAAGCTAATCCGCGAGCTTCCATGCTTTCGCTTGATGAAGATAAACATCGATTTATTGAATCAAAATCCGCTCCATACCATGCCCATAAGCCATCGCCCAGTCCGTTAACTTCGCCATAGCCATTTATTGCAGCAAGGGGAACAGAATTAATATAATCAACAACAAGTTTCTTCCGAGCGGATATGTTTTCTTCACCATTTAAATATGCGCGAAGAGAAGCAGATAACATTTGTCTGATCTTTTCTTTCCCGGTCGATGTCCTGCCTTCAGGTGAATGTCTATATTTCTCAAGCTGTGTTGCCATAGTGCTTCCGCCTATAACCTTATGACCTTTATATACAGTATGTATTGCCATATCCATTATAGCTTTAGCAAATCGATCCCATTCTACAGCAGGATTCTTGTATGGATGTTGAGAATCAAGTAATTCCCTATTCTCAATAAATAGCAATGTTTTGACAATTATATCTGGTATAGACTCAAATGAGTCATAGGCACGTCCGGGGTAACAGACAGAAAAAAGCTCTTGACCATTACGGTCCAGTATACATAAGCCTCCCTGAGTTTTCTCATTGTAAATAGGAAATAATCCTTGCTTTGTTAATTTAAGCATCAAAGGTGATGATCTAGCTTGTGATTCAATTACGAAGCCTTTTTCAACTAAACTATCAATGGAATCCTGAATTCTTGAATACCCCAGTCTCTGATCATAGGGTCCTGTATTTGGAAAATGTATTGATTGACTTGCACCTGGCTCCATCCAAAAAGCTATTTTACTATTTAAATAAGAGAAAATTTTTGCCTGAAGCCATGATGTTTGGAATTCATAGATAATAAGAGTGATATAAGAAAATAGGAACAATAATAATATTATCCTTATAAAAATTCTCTTTTTACGGCGCCTTTCTCGCCGTAAGCGAAAATTTTCTCTAGCTTTTTCCATATCTTTTGTATATTTCAGTTCTTCCATTATGCTGTTCATTTGATTTGCCTCATAATATATTTATAAAAAGATGCATTTTATCTTTATAATTTTTTGTCTTTAATATTATAATTCTTTTGTATGAATTATATCAAATGAAAATATTAATAGACACATTAAAAGGTTAATAAAATTCATTATTTTTTTCAATATATTTTCTGAGTATTATTATATATTTTTTACCAATTCTTAAATGCATAAGTAGGTTTTCCTGTGAGTAAGCCGATTATTCCCCATACACTTCCGACAATAAAATCTCCAAGGATCAAGCCCATGAAAAGCGGAAAAGCCTTCCTGTATGATCTTATACCACCATATTTTAGCAAAGCCCACTTGATAGCCCAGCTTATAAAAAATGGAAACCATAATTTATCAAAATGATAATATCCTGCCAATGGATAGCCCAAAGGATGCAGGTTCCACCATAGAAATCTTAGCCTCAATATAGTATTTAAGATAAAAAATACAAATCCAAAAATTGTCGCACTTAAAAATTGCATATCTGGTTCAACGGGGCTAACAATCCATCTTTCAACAGTAGAATAAGCAGCAACACCACGCCATGCAGCAATTCCACCCCATTTATAGCTTAGCTGTAGAAAAGCCCAAAATGTGATAAATAAGCCAAAAAAAGATGATAATACCATAATTTTCCATAATCTTTTAACATCTATATTTGCCCTCTCAGCAAGCTTAAAGCTCTCAAGCTGAAATGGAGTTGGACTATTCCTGAATTCCTTTGTCATTGTCCAGAAAGGAGCTGATAATGTAAGTGTCTGTGCAGAGACCTTTCTGCTCCCGATTGTCGCAATAATAAGTTGAAGCGGTCCAGAGTAATGTATACCCTGTAACGGTGGACCTAATTCTGCTCGCATTCTTGTATATGCAAATGCTATTGTAAAATATATGATAAAAAAAACAAAAGCAAAAAAAGCCGACATGCCTGATATATAGCAAAAAATTATCAAAAAAACCATTCCAAGTATCGAACCAATAAAAGCTGTCTTATACTTCATAGGCTCATCTGAATCATCAGCATAATCATTAGCTTTTAAGCCTAGAATCCCTGTTATAATCTGCCATAATGGTTTACGGAACATCCATAAAGCAACAACAGCTATACCAAGATAAGAACCAAGTATCTGCTGATCTTCAAAAGGGTAACCCGGGATACTCACACCAACAATATTACCTATAATCCTCTCTGCTTTCCATACAAGGAAAAAAAGCCAGCATGAGAATAATAGGTCTAATGGTATTGGAAATGCTAGACCAATTGCATAGGGATTTATATACAATGGAAAAGTCCCCATAGAATTCCATGGTCTTTCAGTAAATTGTGAACCCAGATCATAGCTCAGTGGTATGCGTGGAACGACACTAAATAAAACATTGAACCCATTTATTATCCCGATAAAAAGAGCCAAACCAGTTCCTATCCATAATATTTTATTCATAAAAAAATTTTTAGAGTCTTTTTGCGTCATCTCATAAGGCAATTGTATGAGCGGGTAGGTAAGCTTTTCTCTTTCAATCCATTGTTTCCTGATTATTGTATTTATACATATAGTTACAAAAGTTATAACAGTTAAAAATATTGTCCACCATATCATAGGCTCAAGCCAACCCTTGATATGTTGTATATTGTAGAAAGACGAATTACCTTCGTAGAAACCTTGAAGCACTTTTTCATCATTTACACTAAGCCATTCAGGAACATATCTCCAAAAAATAGAACTCCATTCATTTTCTGGTGTTGCAAACCATTTTGTTGTTCCTAAAGTGCAAAATAATGATTGGCTGAAGTCATGACCACTTACAGTTATTGCCATGAGGAGAATTATATAAACTGTTAATAATTCAGCCTGAGACAACGATTTCGATGGCTTTACTTTCGTGATTAAGAGATTTATAAATGTAAGTATGAGAAGACAAAAAATGGCATTAAAAAAGATAGCCATTGTTGTAGGATATTGGGTCCCCCAGACGGTCTCCCATTGTACGACGAGATATACATTTATTGGAATAAATCCAAAACCTATAATAACAGACCGAAATGTCACTCCTTTTTGTTTTTCATAAAAGGTCACTACTCATCTACTCCCATGTATCGGTAGCTGAAAGCAAGGAGAGTTATATCATCTTCGTTATATAGACCTTCTGAGAGTCCATCTGAAAAAGCTTCTGCTGAGAAAAAAATGGTTTCAACAAAATTATTCGGTGGCAGATGCATATTGTTTAAAATAGCTTTATGCATTTCTTCTTTACCAAATTCTACACGATCCTTATTTTTTAGTTCAACAAGTCCATCTGTAAAAAGAAATACCATATCACCATTTTCCAATGTGATTTCATCATTATTATACTTTGCTTCAGGTATCATACCAAGTGCAGGACCCGAATCATTTTCCATTTGTTCTATACGCATACGATTATTCTTTATAATAAATGGTATTGGATGACCAGCATTTGAATACTTGATCGTGCCATTTGGCACATTAATATTTATAGCAAATGCAGTTATGAAAATAGGTAAGCCACTGGAAGCCATAAGGTTTTGAAGTCTTTCGTTCATTTTATATAATAGCTCATCAGGACCTGATGATTGCGGTCCGAACTGGTTAAGTAATATCTTTACTATTCCCGTGATCATAGCTGCTTGAGGACCGTGCCCCATTACATCACAAATAAAAACTTGAATTATTGTTGGGGAAATCTCTTGAATATCAAAAAAATCTCCACCTATTGCCAGGGTAGGGACATATTTATGAGCAAACTCTAATCCCGGAATATCAGGATACTTTTGAGGAAGAAGCGCCATCTGAACTTCTCTGGCTAATATTAACTCTTCTTTCATTCGATTATTTGTATCTGTTAATTCATTTTGTAATTGTTTTATTCTTAAGAGCGATTTTACTCTAGCAATAAGCTCATATCTATCAAAAGGTTTCTTAATGAAATCATCAGCACCAACATTAAGCGATTCCAGTTTTTTTTCTATACCACTTTCGTGAGCCGTTATCATGATAATAGGTATCCAATAGTTTTTTTTATTTTCTCTTATCTTTCGGCAAACCTCATGACCGTCCATTACTGGCATCATTATGTCTAATAATATCAGGTCCGGTGATTCTGAATCCACCTTATCTAAAGCTTCTTGCCCGCTATATGCAGATATAACTGTATAGCCTTCTGGTTTAAGATTTTTTTCCAGTAACCTTACGTTTTGAGGCATATCGTCAACTACCAGTATTTTTGAGTTTTGTGTTTTCTGTATCATAGTTACATAATGAAAAACTTATATTTGATTCGTTAATCTTTTTTTATGAAACTTTCAACCAATTCTGGTAATGTGCGAGTATCGATAGGCTTACTTACATAGGCATCACAACCTGCCTCGAGTACTCTCTCTTTGTCACCTTTCATTGCATAAGCAGTAACTGCAATAATAGGTATATCTTTTAAGTCTGGTTTACTTTTAATATTTTTGGTCAGTGTTAAACCGTCCATATTGGGCAATTGTATATCTAAAAGGATCAGATCAGGCTTTTCATTTTGAAGATAATTGATCGCTTCTTCACCTGTTTTTGCCTCTATTACCTCATAACCTTTTGAGTTAAACAGGATTTTTACAAGCCTTCTATTTCTATCATTATCTTCTATTACCAAGATTTTATTTCCCATCGCTCTTTATCCTTTGAATTGTTTCAATATTTTTGATTGCTTCAAGAAGACGAGTTCTTGCATCCTCACCCTTTTGCACTATTGATCGGACTTTATTATTGAGTCTGTCTCTATCCTCTTGGGTCAAATCTTTTATGGTGCTTATGATAACTGGTATCTTCTTTGCTTCTGGATGATCCTGTAATGCAGTCATTACATCAAATCCACTCATACCAGGCATAAGTAAGTCTAGAATTATTAAGTCTGGACGTTCCTCAATAGCCATGAAGAAACCTTTAGCTCCATCCTCTGCTTTTAGAATATTAAACCCTTCATTACGAAGTATCGATTCCACAAGTTTTATATCTTCTTCTTTATCATCAATTACAAGTATTTTTCCCGCAGTCTTTTTTGAATTCGATGCTAATTCCAGGTTATTAAGAATGCCTGTAAGTTGATCTTTATCTATAGGCTTAACTAAATAGCCTAAAGCTCCCATACTGAAGCCCAGGCTCTGGTTATCTATTATTGATATTATTATGATAGGTATATCACAGGTATCTGGAAAGCTTTTCAATTCCTGCATAACCTGCCAACCATCTTTTTTCGGTAGCATAATATCTAAGGTAATAGCAAAGGGTTTTATTTCATGAGCTTTAGCAATGGCAGAATCGCCATCAGTCGCAACAACCACATCATATCCTGATTCTGATAGATATATACTCAATAACTGAGCAGCTTGTGGATTATCTTCAACAACAAGTATTATTTTTTTATCTTCATATTTTTCTGTGCCTAAATTATCCGATGGCTTATATACTTTATCTTCTTCAGTCAACTTATGAATTGTTTCTACAGTATCTCTTTGATAAGGTATAGTAAATGAAAACTTGCTACCCTTTCCTATCCCTTCACTTTCTACCCATATTCTACCTCCATGTAGCTCAACTATCCTTTTAGTTAAAGCCAAACCTAAGCCAGTTCCTTCATATTGTCTGGATTGAGATGAATCAACCTGTGTAAACTCATCGAAGATTGTTTTCTGGTCCTCAGGCTCTATTCCAATTCCTGTATCTATTACAGAAATAATAAATTCATTGTCATTAAACTCAACCTTTGTTGTTATCCCACCTTCAGGAGTAAACTTAATAGCATTTGATAGTAGATTATACATTATTTGCTTAAACTTAATCTGATCAGCATAAATATTTGGAATATCTTCTGGTATTTCAGACTTTAAACTTAAATGTTTTTTATTAGCTAAATCTCTAATAATCGAATATATTGCTTCTATCGATTCAGCAATCGAGAATTCCTCTGGTTGAAGCTCCATACGCCCTGCTTCAATCTTTGAAAGATCTAATATATCATTTATCATCTGTAGCAAGTGTTTACCACTTTCATATATGTCAATAACTGATTCTTTTTGTTCTTCATTTAGTTCACCTACTATACCATCTCGCAATATTTCTGCGAACCCAATAATAGCATTCAATGGTGTTCGAAGTTCATGTGACATATTGGCAAGAAACTCACTTTTTAATTTGTCTGCTTTTCTTAGTTTAGCATTTGCTAACTCAAGTTCAGCAGTTCTTTCTTCAACTTTTTGCTCAAGATTGAGATTGAGTTCCTTTATTTCAGAATGCAACTTTGCATTTTGAATTGCCATTGCAGAATGATTTACAAAAGAACCAAGTATTGAAAATTCCTCCTCAGATACTGTTCTGCGACAAAACATAACTACTACACCCAGTAGTTCATCACCTGATAAAAGTGGATATCCAGCAAAAGATACAAGTCCCTTTGATCTAAGCCATTCTCGATCAGAAATATTTTTATCTGTTAAAAGGTTGTTCGATAGTGATGGTCGTCTTGTTTCAGCTATCTGTCCCGCCTTTAATGTCCCTATAGGAATTCTCAGATATTCCTCACTTTTTGCCTGTATTCCAGAAGTTACTTTTAGATGTAAGCATTTTTCTTTATTTTTGCAAATCTCTTTATATATGCAATCTTTGCATAGATCTCCTTCATCAACCAGCCATATTCTAGCTAAAGCAGCATCAAAAGTATCTATCAAAGTTTCTACTGTCATACTCAAAACATCATTAAGTTCAAGATTAGAAAGCATATTGAACGATATATTATCCAGATGTGTCCTTTTTTCAATATTTGATGACATGTGATTGAACACTGATGCTAATTCTCCTATCTCGTCTCGTGATCTTATTTTTACTCTATGGGTAAGGTCTCCTGCATTTATGAGCCTTGCCATATTTGTAAGCATCCTGAGTGGAACAATAAATTTTCTATCTGCGAGAAAGAATCCTATCATAAAGAACCCCGCTATCAATACAACTATAGGAATTGAAACATACCATATCATCTGGATTACAGGAGCATAAGCTTGTTTTACGTCCTGAAAGACCATTATATACCATGGAAGTGTAAAACTAAAATCTGATTCTCTTAGTGTGATTTTGGTATAACCGACCAGCATATCTGTTTGGTTAGTTAGAGAAGCAACAAACCATCCTGTTGTTCCCATTGTAGATTTTGGTATCATTTCATAAGGCAATGTTTCCTTTAATGGGACAAGGTCTTTTGATATAATTATCTTTCCAATATCAGAAGCTAATACTGCTCTTCCGCCTTTACCTACATCTATATTGCTTATACTATCCATGATTGGTGAAATATCAAGCACTGCTTTAATTATACCTACAATATTTGTTGGTGAAGCTGAAATATCAATATTCCTGACCGGAACACAGATGCTAATTGCATGAATTTTTGCACTTTCATCATAACCTAAATCACCAAGAAAGATTTTTCCTTTTCCATAGTTATAAGTTTCTTTCCACCAATTTTCATCAGCCTGCCAATAATCTGATGTCTTTCCTGTAGAAGCAACAAGACGTCCCGAGACATCGGTTACAAGTATTTCTCCAAAGGCATTTTCAATAGAATTAATTGCCCTGAGATTTTCTGAAAGAGGGTTATCAAGAATTTCCTTGATTAATGAATTATCAGGTCTAAGTTTTTTCCATTTTTCCTCTATATCTCTTATTTGTGGCATGTTCTGTGTATATCTTACAGATGACAGAGGAGTTAAAAAATCAACGGTGAATGGAAGGACAGATAAGGACCTTACAAATTGAACATTCTTTCTTAACATTAATTCGATATTATCACAAGCTTTTTGTGATAATTGCTGAAAATTTTTTCCCACAGTTTCTTTGCGCTGTGATATTCCTACATATTGCATCACAAGGACAGCTATTATTAATGGTGCAAACGAAGAAATTATAAGTGTTGTGATAAGTGTGCCGCGGATTTTCATATTAATAAAATTCTTTAAGCAATTTCATTACGGATTTAATCACTTAAAGTAATAGTAGTATGGGTAAATGGTTTTTTATTTTACAGGTTTGTTGTTTATCACAAATAAAAGCTTATTGATTAATGTAATGAAATGGTAAAATCGTTTACCCATCCTACTTTTTACTAAAAATATTTTATGATATATTATAACATATTATGTTACGATGTCAAAGTAGTAGTATGGATAAATGGTTTTTTATTTTATAGGTTTGTTGTTTATCACAAATAAAAGCTTATTGATTAATGTAATGAAAGAGTAAAACCATTTTATCCATTCTGCTTTTTACTTATAAAAAACTCATGTTAATACTATTTGAAATAAAATTCATTATTAAAAAGGTTTTATTTTTATCTTGCTATTCCTGGTCCTTTATATGGTCGACCAAAAGGTAATCCAAAAGGCTCTTCAAACGGACGAAAAGGCACCATGTCTGCTATTTCTTGCAGTTTCTTAAGTACATCTGAAGATAACGGACCTGCATTAATGGCTTTCACATTTTCTTCAACTTCTTCCACCGATCTAGCCCCGGTTAATATCACAGAAATATCAGGATTTGATAGGACAAACCTTAAAGCCAATTCTGGTAGAGATATATTGATTTCATCAAGAAGATTATAGAGCCTTTTAAATTGTTCTTGCCTCGGTTTACTTAGCCACCATGCACCTGTTTGTATCTCAGAATAACGTCTGGAAAGTGCACCTTGCTGTAATGGGGAGCCTATAATTATACCCATATTTTGTTTTTTTGCTTCAGGAAATATCGAAATAGTTGCTTCTCTCCATAGCAAACTATAGTTAAAAGCAGTCAGAACAACATCATAATTTCCTGTTGCCATTATATGCGGAAGCTGATATGCTGTAGTCCCTCCCAAACCTGTGAAATGTATAATCTTTTTAGATTTCAAATCATCCAGTAATTCACTTACAGGTCCATGAAAATGGTCATAGCTTGTCCACCAATCATATTGACCCGGTCGATCAGGTTCATGTATCATAAGTATATCAAGATAATCACGCTTAAGCAATCTTAAGCTTTCCTCAACAGATTTCAGAAGAGCATCTTTATCTTTAGGATCAAATGGTTGTGGTCTTCCACCAAGCTTGGTTGAGATATAATATGAGTTTATAGGCACTCCTTCCAATGCTATTCCCAGAACTTCCTCACTATCAGCATAGGATGGTGCAGTATCAATGTAATTAATACCAAGCTCAAGGGCATGTCTTACTGCTTTGCAAGCTTCTTCTCTTCCTTTTCCTCCGATGCTTGATACAAATAATCCTCCAAGACCAAGCACACTTACTTTCAGTCCAGTTCGTCCCAAAATCCTCTTTTCCATGATCTGTCCTTTCATTATCACAGGTATAGGTCAATTGGTTTTTCCGCATCAGTTTTAAATGGCAGTTCGACTTTTTTGCCTGTTCTTGCTGATTCATAGGCTGCAAAAATCATTTCCAGAACAACCTTGCCATCCTCACCTGTTTCTAACGGCTGTTTATCATTTTTTACACAATCAACAAAGTGCTCCATTTCCTGCGGGAAACCATAGTTCCATGCTTCTTCATAAATCGTAAATGACCAGCCTTTTGTAGAGCCAGCTTTCTCAACAGCATAACCATAACCAACATCGCTATAAGTCAGTATAGAATTTCCCATAAGCAGGTTGGCATAGGCGACTCCTTCAGAGCCATATACCTCAGCGCGATCATCCATGCCACCTTTTTTTGCCCAGCTTTCTTCTGCAAGGCAGGTTACACCACCAGCAAATTTTACAATAACGAGGCTATTATCATCACCCTTAGTTTTATTATTATGAACATAAGTTCCCATATCCGCATAAACACTTTCAACCTCGGGTTTACCAAGTATCCATCTGAAGAATTCAAACGCATGGCATCCCATGTCTAAAACTACACCACCGCCAGATTTCTCAACATCCCAGAACCATGGAGAATGTGGTCCATCATGCTTTTCGCTTTGTTTTACCATATATATTTTTCCCAATGCTCCTTCATCCACAAGCTGTTTTAACCTTACATATTTAGGAGTAAAGCAAAGCTCCTCGGCATACATCAATTTAACATTCGCTTTCTTACACGCTTCTATCATAATGTCTGCTTCCTTTAGATTCATGCAAAGAGGTTTTTCACAGACAATATGCTTTCCCGCATTTGCAGAATCAACTGTCACTTGAGCATGAAGGTAGTTGGGAACACCGAGTACTACCATATCTATTTCATCCATTTCTAACATCTTTTTGTAATCGGTAAAATAATTTGGAATACCATGTATTTGAGCAAATGTTTTTACATGCTCTTCAGTTGGTGATGCCACAGCTATTATTTCTGCATCAGCGACTCTTTTTAGTGATTCTGCATGTATTGTGCTGACAAATTGAGAACCAATTAATCCAACTTTTACTTTATTCATATATTTACCTCCGATATTATTGCTTGATATATTAAAAGCTAGTTTTATTTATACAAGTTTTCCAGTTAATGTTTAGTAGGGGTAGGTTTTTGTCACTTATGCAAAAAAGTTTACAAGGAAAAACTATTATCTTTGCTAAATAAGGATATTAATATGCAAACAAAACCTGCCTCTACAGTGTTGTTCATTTATACAACTGAAAAAATCGTATTATTTATCTAAAAATATAATAATATATAAGTATCAGGCGATCAAGTAATTTCTATGAGTTTGTGCAATTC
>FWPV01004129.1_pt1 | contig 31478 bp, 17 predicted proteins | sample 2228371 | NCBI WGS metagenome assembly FWPV01 (sample SAMEA103939776, study PRJEB20133) | metagenome
GGGCGGGGCGGGCGGGGCGGGCACAAGGCCCGCCCCTACGGGCGGGGTGGCATCGTTGGTGATAACCAGAATGCCATGAACGTGGTTCGGCATGACCACGAACGCATCCAGTGTCACCCCGGGAAACCGATCCGGCAACATCTGCCATTCGGCAATCACCATCCGCCCCGCCTCGTTCAATCGCATTTCTCCGCCCACCACTTCGCCGAACAGGCACGCCCTATCTTGCGTGCAGATGGTGATGAAATACGCCCCGGCCTGGGAATAATCGTATCCCTTCAGGCGGATACTGCGGCGATGGTGGCGCCGGGGGTCATAGGTCATAATCCTCTCTCCTGCGAAAACTGCTCTGCATCCTTCACCCGCAACTCACTGGAGTCGATAATCTCAATCGGAGCATTCTCAAGTTTCACGATTCGCCACTCACCCGCCATACCTCGGCGTCGCCAGGTTGCGCAGTAGCTGTTCGATGCGGGCCTTCAGAGCGGGCACATCCCGGTTGACAGCCTCCCACACGATATCAAGGTCAACGTCAATATACCCATGAACCAGCACACTGCGCATACCAATAATGCCAATGATCTCTGGTCATTCGACCGTCGGCGCCATCGCGTGCACCTCTTCTGGCAAGGCCCGCGCAGCCTCGCCGATAATCTGCAAGTGCCGGACGAATCAAACCTGCAAGGGTTCGTCGCGCCCGAAGGCCGCACGGCCCCTGTTGAGGTATCGCTCAATGGCCCCGATGGCCTCCAGAATATCCCGCAGGCGCTCTTTCGGGTCTCATAGCGGCTTGGCCTGCGCGTCGGCTTCACCCCGGGAAACCGAGCCAAACACACGCACCTCAAGCGCACCGTACCTGGCGGCAAGGCGCAGAGTCTCTTCTCGCTTTTCCTTGAGAAGCCGCCCAGGCGTCATAGCCCGGCTCCTTTAAGTTCCTCCAGATGGCCGCATCCAGCTTCGCGGCTTCGGCCTGCTGCGCGCGAAGCCGCGCGACGAGCCGCATCATCTTCTCCGCGAACGGCTCGCCGTCGTCCTCCTGGGCTTCGGCGCCGACGTAGCGGCCGGGGGTGAGCACGTGGCCGCGCTCGCGGATCTCGTTCAGCGTAGCGCTCTTGCAGAAACCGGGCACGTCGGCGTAGGTAGGGGCAACCCTCGTGGTTGCCCTATCCTGGGCAGGCACGAGGCCCGGTCAGGCACGAGGCCCGGGCAGGCCTCGCGCCTGACCCTACATTTCCGCGCCAGGCATGGTAGGTGTTGGCGATCGGAGCGATGTCCTCGTCGGTCAGCTCGCGGCAGGTGCGGTCCACCATCCGGCCGAGCTTGCGCGCATCGAGAAAGAGCACCTGCCCAGTGTACTTGAGGAAGATCAGTCTGATGACGACGTGCTTGTACTCGGCCGCTTCCATCGAGCCGCGCAACGCGTCGGCCATCTGCCAGAGCCGGGCTTCGTAGCCGACGGTGGAGGAGGTTGGCTCGGGCGCATCGGTTTTGTTCTTTCGATTCGCCATGTTCTCCCTCAGGTGATCATTGCTGCGCGTGAGTCGGGCGCGTCTAACGGTGGGCATCAGCCGCACGCGGAGCGCAGCGGAGCGTGTCGGCTGGATGCAGTGTTGGGCAGCGCAGATGCCTACCTGATGTTGCGATTTCACAAGCTATACATCCGCCAGATAACGCACTGGTGGTTGTGTGGCCCTCGTTTGCCGTTACGCTCAGAACTCTTCCCAACCCTAACGCTGGCTGCCCACCAGAAATGAAAGGATACGCCCCAAGACGCTGGTGTTGTTGTAATCAGATAAAGGGTAAGCTTCCAGCCCAGCTTTCAGAGCGCCGTCAATCGTTCCATCTACGTGCCCCGCACCGGGAAAGAACCACTCCTCCGGGTCATACCGCTCTTTGCTGTATTTATAAATGGCAAAGTCCCACTTGTCGAGGGCACCCTGATACTTCAAGCGGCATATCGGCCCGACCGGGCCGTAATTGTGCCGGTCAAGATACAAGTAACTGCCGCCGTAGCGTGTCACGTAAAAACACTCCGGGTTCTGGATAACGCGCTGGTTGAAGTTGGCGACGATTTGGTCAGCCTGTTCGCGGATATGTTCGGGTATAGCGATTTGCTTGCGTTTGCTCATCTGTTTTTACTTTATCTCGACCTTACAACGGGATGTGGAATTCGGTTTGGAGAACCAGCACTATGCGCTGCCCAACTCCGAAATAGCCTGCAGCTCCGCAGTCTCAACGCCCTGTGCGCACCTACCGCCCACGCAGTCTATCTGCCCTGGATGGGCTAGTTCGCTTGCACAGGCGCAGTCGAAGACTCCCTGGTTGGACCTTCGACTGCATGCTGCTTTGCGTATCTTAGCACGCGCTGATACGGTGTACAAGAAGATGAGTCTGCGGTCTGCACAGTAGCGGCTTACGCCTGCTCGAGTGCCTGCGCCTGCGCGTGAAGGACCTCGACTTCACGCGTCGCCAGCTGATCGTACGTGACGGGAAGGGCGAGCAGGATCGCGTGACGATGCTGCCGCTGGCGCTGGTTGAGCCGCTCCAGGCCCACCTCGTGCTCCGCGCGCAGGCCCACGCCCGCGAGCTGGCGCGCGGCGCCGGTGCGGTTGCGCTCCCCTATGCCCTGGAGCGGAAGTATCCCAACGCCAATCGGGAATGGGCCTCGCAGTTCGTCTTTCCGGTGAGCCGTGACTCGCGCGATCCGGCCACAGGTGCGCCGCGCCGCCACCATCTGCACGAGAGCAGCCTGCAGCGCGCGGTCCACGCCGCCATCCGCGCGGCGGGAATCACCAGACACGCCGGCTGCCACACCTTCCGCCATAGCTTCGCCACCCATCTGCTGGAAGACAGCTATGATATCCGCGCCATCCAGGAGCTTCTCGGTCACAAGGACGCTATCCAGTGCCATCTGCAAGCGCAAGCCGGGCCAGACCGGCCTGCGCATCTGCCGCGAGCCGCTGGTGACCGAGCAGACGTAGCTGATCAAGCGCCTCCTGATAGGCTGCCCCGGCAGCGGCATCGCCCAGTTGCTCCAGCGCGCGCCCGAGCAGCAGGCGCCCCTGGGCCTCCAACAGCCGCTCACCGCTCTGGCGGGCCAGGGCCACACAGCTTCTAGCGGCCGCCAGCGCCTCGTCACACGCACCGCGGTGCACTGCCAATAGCCCGCGGGTCAGCGCCCACTCGGCGCTGTAATGGCGCCCAATTCCCGCGGCACGCAGGCGGTCGAGCTGGTCGAGTTGGGCCAGGGCGCGGGATGTCGCGCCGAGCCTGGTATCGACCCGGCACAGGCTGGCCAGCGCCAGGGCGAGCTGATCGTCATTGCCGATCGCCTTGAGCAGCCTGACGGCGCGCTCCAGCCGGGCGCGCGCCTCGGCATGGCGCCCCTGGTACGCCAGCAACTCGCCGCCGATGTGCAAGGCCAATCCTTCGGCCCGTGGGTAGCTGCTCACCCGGGCTGCCGCGGCAAGCTGCGCGGCGCAGCGCTCCAGTTCTGCACCATCGTCAGCATCACGCGCGACCAGCGCCATGAGGTACAGGCAGCTGATCTCGCCGCGCTGCCGGCCGAGCCGTCTGCTCACCGCCAACCCCTCAGCGGCCCAGCGCTGTGCTGCGGGAAACTCGCAGCGGCGGTGGTACCCCCAGGCCAGCCAGTAACAGCACTGAAGTTCGTCGTAGCCAGACAGGTCGCTCTGTTGGCCGCACTCCGCCGCTGCTCTGGCGATCGTGAGCGCGCGTTGCAGCTCGTCAAAGCCCGCGTCCAGGCCCTGCGCCAGCCGGGCCACCCCCAGCACCAGCCGTGCGTGGGCCTCGCCTTCGCGGCTGCTCAGGCGCACGCTGACGGCCACGGCCTCCTCGGCCACCTGCGCCGCCACGGTGTAGCGGCCCTGGGCAAGCTGGATGCCCGCCACAAGCCCCAGCATCCGCGAGCGGGCTGCGGCGACGTGGGGCGTGTTCGCAGTCTCACGCAACCGCTTTTCCGTGGCCTCAAGGCTCCAGATAACCTCGCCCAGCAAGCCCGTCCAGAGATAAAACTCCTTAAACGCGTAGAGGCTGGCCTCGAGCAGCCGGGCCTGCCCGTTGGTCACGGCCCAGAACCAGGCGTGGTGCACATTGTCCAGCTCGCGCCGGATCACGGCGATTGCCCGGCGCGGCTCATCCGACAACTGCCGTACGTGTGCGGCCATCAGTTCGAGGTAGTAGGCACAATGGCGCTCCGCCACGGCGTGGGCGACGTTGGCCGGCAGTCGCTCCGCTGCAAGCTGTCGCAGCGGCTCCAGCAGGCGGTAGCGGCCATCGCCGTCGCGGCGGAGCAGCGATTTCCGCAGCAGCACCAGTTGCTGCTGGTGTGATACCGCGACGACCTCCTCGGCGGCCTCGCGGGTCCAGCCACCGCGAAAGATCGTCAGGCGGCATAATGCCTGCTGCTCGTCGCTGCCAAGCAGCCGCCACGACCAGTCGAAGGCGGCGTGGAGGCTGCGCTGATGGGGGTGGACGTCGCGCCAGCCGTCCTCCAGGAAACGGCTACTGCGGCTCAGCTCGGCCGCGATTTCAGCCGGGCTCAGAGCGTCGACCCTGGCCGCTGCCAGCTCCAGCCCGAGGGGCATACCCTCCAGCAGCCGGCAGATCTCCAGCACCGCATCCTGCTGTTCCTGATCGAGCGCGAACGAGGGCAGGACCCGGCGAGCGCATTGCACAAATAGCTGCACCGCCGGCAGCTCGGCGGCCTGTGGCTCGTCCCCCTCCGCACGGTAGGCGAGCCCGTCAACGAGATAGACATGTTCGCCCCGCAGGTTCAGCCGCTCCCGCGAGGTGGCCAGGATCTGCACTCGGGGCGCGGCCTCCAGGATCGCCGTGACGATCCCGAGGTCGTCCAGCAAGTGCTCGCAGTTGTCGAGGATCAGCAGCAGATGCTTGTTCCGGAGCGCGTTGATCAGCGCGGCCTCGGGGTCACCGTGAAGCACGAGGTCGAGCGCAGCGCCAATCGCCGTGACAATCGCGTTGCCTTGCTCAAGCGGGGCCAGATCTACAAAGTACACGCCGTGGCTGAACGTGTCCTGTTCGCTGCGGGCCAGCTCCAGTGCCAGCCGGGTTTTGCCGATGCCGCCCGTGCCGGTCAGGGTGAGCAGCCGCCAGCCGTGGTGCTCGCGTAGTGCAGCCAGCTCGCGCTCGCGACCGACCAGCGGGGTGAGTGGCGCCGGCAGTCGCACGTGGGGGGTGGTAGATCCGCTGCTGGCGCCAGGGTGCGTGGAGGTGCGGATGCGCTCGTAGAGCTCCCGCGTTGCAGCCTCCGGCTCAAGCCGCAGCTCGCGGGCCAGCAATGTCTGGAGTTGCCGGTACTGGGCCAGGGCCGCGCCCCGCTCGCCGCTCAGCGCCAGGCCAAGCATTAGCTGACGATGGGCCTGCTCGCGCCATGGTTCGATCGCTAGCTGGCGGCGTGCGAATAGCTGTAGTTGAGCGGCGTTGCCGCTGGCCTCGGCGGCCCTGGCAAGGGCCCCGAAGAGCTCCAGCGCGTGCTGCTCCAGGCGCGCCCTGCTGGCCAGTAGCCACTCTTCGAAATGCGGGCTGTGCGAAAGCGACAGCTCACCGAGCAGCGCGCCCTGGTAGAGCTCGGCGGCCTCGCGGAGCCGGGGCGCACAGGTGCGACATGTCTCAAGGTGCCAGTGCTCATGGGCCGCGCACGTGTCGGCCAGGGTGACGAAGTGCGCCGCGTCGCACACCACCTCGGGGCCGGCAGTCAAGGCGACCGTGTGCTGGTCAGCCAGGATCAGCGGCCGTCCGGGGTCGTGGTCGTCGAGGGCGTGGCGCAGTCGGGAAAGCGTGTTGCGGAGGTTGGCCCTGGCAGCATCAGCGGGCTGGTCGGGCCAGAGCAGATCGGCCAGGTGGGCACGGCTGTGGGCGCGGCCCGGCGGCAGCGCCAGATAGGCCAGCAGCGCTCGCACCCGGTTGCTCTCGAACCGCGTGACCGGCTGTCCCTCAACAGCCACGGCAAAGCCGCCGAGCAGCGTCACAGCAAGGCGAGTCATGCGCACACCTCCTCTGGCTCAGTCCGTGGGCGCCACCCGGGGTATGGGTCAAGTATAGCATGGCCCTGTCGCAGCGGCTCAGCCCGACCCCATCGGAAAATGGCGCAGCTTGCCCTCGCCCGCTCAATCGAATTTTTACCAATGCCGGCCCCCACCGGTACGAACTCCTTACGCTGCACTGCTAGACTTCCGGCTAACCACTGGCCGCCCAATACGTTCCTTCGCCCGCTAGCCTCACGCTGTGCTTACCCGCTAGCGGGCTCAGCTGAGAGGAGCTATGGGTCTCTGCCTGCCCATCACACGCCGGACGCCGCACCTCGCCCCGCCGCGCCCTCGGCCCGACCACGCACGCCGATCGTCCTGCCGATCCTGGACGGTGACGGCGCGCCCGACGCCCCCGGGCAGGGGGATGGGGAAACCCCGTTTCCCCATCCCCCAACCGCGGGAGGGGTCGCCTGACACACCTGTAGACAGGGGCGCGGTTCGACAAGCTCACCACAGGCGGTGAGCTTGTCGAACCGCAGGCGGGGAAACCCGGTTTCCCCGATTTTCACCCCAGGCGCACCGGTGTCGCCGCGAGTCCTGTCGAGGAGCTGATCATGTCAATGTCACAGAACCGCCGTCTTCTCGTGATCATCCTGGTCTTCCTGACGCTGGTTGCCGGCGTTGCGCTGGTGGCGTCGCAGCTCACGCCGATGGGGGCGCTGAGCGGCGGCGCGCCAGCGGACTCCTCGGCCGACAGGGTGCTGCGCGCCGCGCTGCGGCGGGCCCAGGAGGCGCGTGCCTACCGCTACAGCAGCGAGATCGAGCAGACGCTCATCCCTCGCCCCGTTCCGCAGATGGTCGGCCAGCAGGATCAGACTATGCTCCTGACCCTCGAGGGTGAGGTGCAGGGGCCGGAGCGCTCGCGGGCGACGCTGCGGTTTGACCCCGGCGGGATCAGCGGCATCCCCGGTCTGCGCCCGGTCACGATCGTGCGCGACGGCGCCGAGCTGTACGCCGAGCAGGAGGGCCGGCGCATCGTGGTGCAGCAGGACGGCGTACCGCCGGGCGCCGCCGATGCCGGGCTCGACTACCTGGCCGCTGCCGGGCCGGCCCGCTGGCTGGAGCCGGCTCAGGTCGGCGCGGAGCGCTTCAGCCGTATCGCCTTCGAGTTGCGCGGCGCCGATCTCCTCCGCCGCCAGGCCGCCCGCCTGGCCGGGGCGCGTCCCGCCAACGGAGTGAGGCTGCCCGACTACTACCGCGACGCCGTCGGCTCGGGCGAGCTGTGGATCGACGAGCAGGGCCTGCCGCGGCGGCAGATCATCAGCCTGGAACTGCCCCGCGTCAGCCCGGAGTACCACGGGCGCCTGACCATGCGCCTGACCTATGGCGGCTTCGCCGGCGTGGCGACCGCCCCCTTCCCGGCCTTTACGCCGCTCACCACCCCGCCTGATGCCCCTGGAGGCGCCGCCCCGCCCGCACCCGACCTTGCGGCCGTGACGGAGGCTGTGCGGGCGTGGATGCAGGCCCACGGCGAGCCCCTGACCCTGGCCCTCGCTGTCGCGCTGCTGCTGGCCCTGGCCCGGCTCTACTTCGCCTGGCACCGCCGCAGCCCGCGCCGGGCCCAGGCCGCCTTGATCTTCCCTCTGGCCGTGCTGCTGGCGGGCCAGCCGAGTATGCAGGCCGCGGCGCGGGCCCATCAGCAGGAGCTGATCAATGCTGCGCCGAGCCTCGACGAGCTGCTCGGCCTGCCCACGGCAGCGCCCGCACCGCGGGATCCGGCGACCCTGCAGGCAATCCGGCAGCTCCAGCAGGGCAACGCGACCTCAGGCCTGATCACGAAGTGCGGCGATGGGCGCGCCGACAGCGACAGCGACGGCGACGGGCTCAGCGACCTCGACGAGGGCTGCCTCGGTACCAACGCCTACGCCGCCGACAGCGACCTCGACCAGATTCCCGACGGGGTCGAGATCCGCACCTTCACGGTCGGCGGGCGGGAGTGGAGCCTCAACCCGCGCAAGACCGACTCGAACGACGACGGCCTGAGCGACTACCTCGAACAGCCACCCACCGAGGTCGCGCTGATCATCGGCGGCGCTCCCGTGACCGTCACGCTCGGCGCTGCGCCGGTCAACCCGCAGAGCTCCAGCCCCTACGACTGGGACAACGACGGGGTGCCCAACGTCTGGGACGAAGACAACGACGGCGACGGCGTGTCCGACCGGCTCGACCTGAGCCCCTACGCGGTGGGCAGCTACCAGGACGAGCTGTGGATCAAATCGAGCGGCCAGGGCTACGCCGGCAGCCAGTACATCGAGGTGCAGGTGCAGCCGGAGAACCCCGCCCACCTGCGCTACGGGCTGAGCGTCTTCGACTGGCCAGTTGACACCCAGGGCGCGATGCAGGTCTACCGGCAGACCGACGAGGGCTCGGTGCGGCTCCAGCCCTTCCTGGAGGTCGCCGTCAACCTGGCTGCCCTGCCGAAAACCTACGCGAAGCAGTACAACCTGATCATCCGCGATGCCCAGCCGGGCGCCCTCTATGGCTCCGTGCTCGTTCCGCTCCAGCGGATCGGCAGCGGCGGCGCGGTCAGCGCCTTCTACGCCAAGCTGGCCTTCGCCCCCAGCGAGCTGGCCAGCATCGATCTGCGCGCCCGCATAGTCTGGATGGTGCAGGGCCAGTCGCAGACCGACGACGGCACGATCGACCCCAAGCTCCTGCACGTCTACCGGGGCGAGAGGCTTCGCCTTGTCGGCATGAGCGTGACCAGGTCAGAGCGGGCCGAGAACTTTATCCTTGGTCACCCGGCCTCGCCCAACGAGGACCGCGCCCTGGCCGCCGCGGCGGCGGGCATGAATATGTTCTTTCTGGGCGGCAGCACCGTGCCGACGGCCACCGTCGGCCTCAGCCCGCTCCAGGAGTTGGCCCGCCGTTTCGACGGCGCGCCCCCGGCGGGGGTCACCGCGGGTATGCGCTTCAACATCCCGCTGAGTGAGACGCTCGCGGCTCGCCACAGCAGCCACGCCCACGCCGACGCGGCCGTGCAGGATCTGAGCGCCGCGGTCGGCCCCTTCCTCGACCAGAAGGGCTTCCTCAGCTACTACAGCGGCGGCGGCAAGCCCTGCGTCATCGGCGCCCGGAGCGACATCAAGTGCGCCGCGCTGGTCGTGGCCACCGACGAGTACGGCGGCAGCGTCTCGCTGGAGAGCCTCGGCGCGGGCGTGGTGGGCAACATCGCAGACAGCAGGCCCGTGCTCGGCAGTACGGGCAGCTTCGAGGCCTACCAGGTCAACCTCGGCAGCATCACGCAGACCCGCCGCAAGTCGCTCAAGTTTGTGATGTACGAGCACGTCGGCGGCGAGTGGCGCACCCTGGACACGGCCCAGTCCCTGGCCCTGGTCTTCAACCGTCTCGAGGATCGGCGCGAGGCGCTGGAGGAGCAGCTTCGCGCGCAGGCGTCCGACCTGAGGTGGGAGGAGCTCCAGAAGCTGCTCCTCGGCTTCTACATGGTTAACCTGCCGGGGCTCAGCGTCACCGAGTTTGACAACCAGACGCTCAATCCCTCGCCCGGGGTGATCGCCGACACGCTCGGCGCGCTGAACGCCTTCTACATCGACGCCAACGTGCGCGACCTGCCCACGGCGCTGATCAACGTTGCCGCGGACTTGATCGAGAATGGCAACCCTTTCAGCACGCCTTTGCCGAAGATGCCTGGCAAGCCGCCGCCGGGCAGCGGGCCGACGACCCCGGGCGGCCCACCCAACTACCCGCCTCCGCCCAACCCCAAACAGCTTGCCACGCTACGCGCCGAAGCGATCCAGTCGCGGCTCGAGCTGTCCCTTGGCGTGGTCACCGTCGCGTCGAATATCGTGGCGCTCAGCGTGGCGATCACCTCGGCGGTCTGCACCGCCGAGCGCGAGCGCCTGGGCGAGAGCGCGCCGGAGGCCTGTGACTCAGCGCGGCTGGATGCGGCCGTCAGCGGGGTCTCCATCCTCGGCGCGGTCGTAGCGGGCTTTGACCTGGGCCTCAAGGTCAGCAAATCCGTCATCGCGGGCGCCAAGACCGCCGGGGCGCTCAAGGATGTGCTCACGACCTTCGATCTCGCCACGAAGGTGGGCAAGGCCTCGTTCGGGCTCGCCGTGGTCGGCCTGGCGATCAGCGTCGGCTTCCTGATCGCCGAGTTGGTCTTCACGCTCCAGGCCAGCGTGGGCCAGCCGCCCCAGTTTACCAGCCTGGCCATTGCCTCGTTCGCGATCAAGCTGGTCTTCGCCATCGTGATGTTTGTGCTATCGCTGATCCCCGGCGTCGGCCAGATCATCGCCGCCGTCCTGGGCTTCATCGACGCGCTGATCGCGGCGATCACCGGCGGCCAGTCGACGCTGGCCAGCCTGCTGCTCAAGCTCTTCTACGATGTCAAGATCGGCACCGAGCTGAAGAGCTACAACTTCTACCAGGCCGGCAGCGGCCCGCGAAACCCCGAGCAGGGCCTGACCGCGGGCAGCACCTACCTGCTGCGCAACCAGTTCCAGGCGCAGATCGTGCCCAACGCCGAGATCTCCCGCTACCGCGAGGAGTGGCTGCGGCGGGCCGGCGCCGATGGCTTCTTCATCCTGCCCGAGGGCCTGGGCAGCACAGCCGCGACCGCGGCGACGGACCGATCGTGCCTGGCCTCCAACAATGTGCTGAGCTGCGGCAACACGGTCACAGCCACCTTCAAGCTCGAGCGCGGCCTGAACCGGCAACTCCAGTTCCGCCCCCAGGTCAACCTGACCTATAACGTCCACGACTGCTCCGCCTTCCTGGGCTTCTTCACCGCAGGCAGCGGGCTCTGGTGCGCCGATCCCTCGCAGGGCACAAGCGTCCTGGGGGCAACGGACGATAAGGGCAAGGACATCCCCTTCTCGACGATCTACCTCGACGTGCTGCCGGCCACCCTCGACGAGTTCTTCAACTGGGATGTCTACGGCGAGACGCCTGGCGCGGGCGGCGGCGGGGTCGGGCGCTGGAATCTGGATCGCGACGGTGACGGCATCCGCAACGGCGCCGAGACTGGCGGGCTGAGCGCGACCAGCTGGGACAGCGACGGCGACGGCCTGAGCGATGGGTTTGAGCGCGCCAACGGCCTGAACCCGCTCGCGATCGACAGCGACGGCGACGGTGTGCCCGACGACGAGGAGCTGCGCCTGGGCACCAGGCCCACCATGGCCGATAGCGACGGCGACGACCTCGCCGACGGCCTCGAGGCGTCCTATCGCCGGGGCGCCGGCTTTGTGCTCAATAGCTGGGAGGTGCGCCTGCCCAGCGGGCGGGTGGCCAGGATCTTCCCCGACCCGCTGCACCCCGACGCCGACCAGGACAGCCTGACCGACGCGATGGAGCGCGCCCAGGGCACAAGCCCCTACGCGATCAACGTCGAGCCGCAGCTAGAGCTGTACGTCGAGCCCTACCGCTTCGCGCCAGACGGCAGCAAGGAAGGCGTCTACGTGGCGCCCGGCGAGGTGGTCACAACGACCCTGGCGCTAAGCAACTACACCCCCGTCCCCTTCACCGAGACCATGAGCGCGTGCGTGCCGAACGAGCTGAGCGGCCTCAGCGGCGGCGACCTGGTCGGGTCTGGCCGCAGCCCCGCCCCCAGCGCAGGCGCCTGCGCCGAGGGCGCCGGGGTGCGCTGGGACTTTGGCGGCCCGAACAGCCTGCTGTTCGCCGAGAGCGTGGCCACCGCGCTCACCACCACGGCGAGACCCGCACAGGGCGCCGGGCGCCTGGCCCAGGCCAGGAGCAGCGCGGTCACGATCACGACGAGCGTGCCGCTGCGCAACGGCCCGGCCGAGGAGCGCCAGACAGTCTACATCGACGCCGATCCGCCGGCGGTCTGGATCAGCTCGCTCGAGAGCGGCGCGGTCCTGCGCCGTGCGCCGGGCGGCGCCACGCTGATCGTCGGCGTGGAGGGCCGCGATCCGACCTCGTGGATCGACCGGGTCGACCTGGCGATCAACGGCGGCCCCTTCACCCCGCTCGCGGGCGTCACCAGTTGGGCCTACGCCTGGGCTCTGCCCGCCGACGGAGTCTACACGCTCCAGGCGCGGGCCCGCGACGGCGTGGGCAACCTCGGCTTCAGCCCCGTGGTCAGCAACGTGATCGTGGACGGCACGCCGCCTCAGGCTACGCTCGGCTGGAGCGGCGTGCGCTTCGAGCGGCCCCGGTCCGACAATAGCATCCTGATCACCGGCAGCGCCAGCGACAACCTGGCGGGCCTGGCCCGCGTCGACGTGAGCATCGACGGCGCCGCCTTTGTGCCGACCAGCTTCACGCCCGGCCTCAGCGCGAACTGGAGCTACACCTGGGTGCTGCCGCCCGTGGAACTGGCCCAGGGCGCCCACGAGATCCGCGTCCGTGCGATCGACCGCGCGGGCAATGTTAGCGCCGTGGCCATGGAGCGCCTGGTGGTGGACACCCTCGCCCCGAGCAGCGACCTGATCAGCCGGCGCTTCGCGGGGACGCCGCCGGTGGTGCGCTCCGGCGAGCCGATCACGCTGGTGGGGCGGGCCAGCGACGCCGGCAACCTGCCGCTGCCGCCGACCGTGGCCCGCCTCGAGGGCACCCTCGACGCCCTGGATGACGCCACGGTGCGCTACGCCCCCGACGCCCCCACCGACGGTGCGGCGGGCACGCTGCTGGCCTGGGCTGGCGATATGGATGGCGACCGCCGCGCCGACTACGTCGTCGGCCTGCCCGCCGCCCGGGGCGGCGCCGGTGCAGTACACATCGTCTACGGGCGGAGCGGCGACTTCCGCACCCCGCCGGACATGGAACTGCTGTCGGGCGCCAGGGCGACCCTGGTCGGCGCGCCGGGGGCGGGCATCGGTCGGTACGTCGCGCCGGTCGGCGATGTGAACGGCGATGGCTACAACGATCTCCTGGTCGGCGACCCGGCCAACCAGCGCGTTTTCCTGGTCTTTGGGCGCAACAGTCCCCTGGGCGAGGCGGTCGCCCTGACCGGCGACGTGCAGGGTCAGCAGGTGGCCCTGGCGCTGCCCCTGGGGACGGGGCAGACCATGCTGCTCGCCCCGGCCGGCGACGTGAACGGCGACGGCTTCGATGACATGCTGATCGGCCAGGCCGGCGGCACGGTCGCCCTGCTTATGGGCGAGCGCAGCGGCCTGCTGCCGGGGATTGACGTGTTCCAGGCGGCGGCGGCGACCTTCACGCTGGCAGCGGGCGGCCAGGCGAGCGGGGTCGGCGACGTGAACGGGGACGGGCGCGACGACTTCGCTGTGGGCGCGGGCGGCCAGGTGCAGCTCTACGCCGGCAGCGCGGTCTTCGTAAAGAACGGGCTGCTGGCGCTGCCCGCGCCCCTCGCCAGCCTCGCCAGCAGCGACCCGAACCCGCAGATCGCGCCTCTCGGCGACCTCGACGGCGACGGGCTGGCCGACTTTGCCTACAGCAGCGGCGACAGCCCGCAGTTCGTGCGCGGGCGGGCCGGCGGGGCCTGGGGACCCAGCTTCACCCTCGCCGCCACCGCCGGCATCCTGGCGGGTGTCGGCGACGTCAACCGCGACGGGCGGGCCGACTTCATGCTGGGCACAGCCGGCGGCGCGCGGCTCTACTACGGCGCGCCCGGCGACGGGCTGCCGTCCCTCGCCGCGACCGTGCAGCGGGTGGCCCGGGTGGGGGCTGCGCCCCTCGGGGCCGGGGCCGACCTGAACTGCGACGCGTCGAGCGACCTGCTCGCCCTGCCGACAGCGGCCCCGGCGCCCCCCAGCCCGATCGACGCGGCGACCCGCGCCCGCACCGACGATCAGCTCCTGCCGGCGCTGGCGACCCCGGCGCTGCTGACCACCTCGTTCGACTTCGCCGGCGGCCTCGCGCTCTACCCGACGCCGCTCAGCGCGGCCAACGTGCTGGTGGACGACGACTTCGCCCGCTGCGACGCCTGCCTGCCGCCTGGCGCGGTCCTGGGCAGCACCGCCTTCAGCAGCATCGCCGCGGCGGTCGCCGCGGTCGGCCCGGGCGCGCAGATCAACGTCATGCCGGGCGTCTACGGGCCGTTCACGGTCAGCGGGCAGAGCGGCGTGAGCGTGGTTGGCGCAGGCGGGCGCATCGGCGGCGAGAGTGTCTTCGTGGACGGGGCCGGCGGCCCCTTCGCCGCGCGGGTTAGCGGGGCCACCGGCGTGCGCATCAGCAACCTGACCCTGCGCAACGCCCAGGTCGCCCTTGACCTGGCCGACGCTGGCGTCGGCGGCTCGGTGGCCGGCAACGGCGCCCTGCGCACCCGGCTTGACCGCCTGATCATCCACAGCTTCAGCGTGGCCGGCATCCAGATGACGCGCACCAGCACCGCCGTCGCCGAGCGGCTGACCATCGCAGCGCCGGCCGGCGCGGGGCCGCACTTCAGGCTGGTGGGCGCGGGCGACGCAACCCCGCCCGACAAGCTGCAGATCAGCACCTCGCTGGTCGTCGCCCCGCTGGGCGCCCCGGCCTTCACCTGGTTCCTCCCCGCCGAGACCCTGGCCGACTTCAGTCGGCCCGGGCCTGACAGCGGCCTGACCTTTGTGGACGGCGCCCCGCCGTCCGACATCACCGCCTGGACGCCGGCGGTCAACGCCTACCTGCCTCGCCCCTCGCTCGCCTTCCGCGACGAGAGCCAGAACATCTACACCTCGCAGAACCCCGCGCGCTTCCCCGGCTACCACAGCGACCGGCCCTTCTTCGCCGAGGCTTACGTCTCGCCGAACTACTGGAGCGGCGTGCCCGCAGTCGTTGAGCCGGAGGTGAGGACCTTCCGCAGCATCCAGGCGGCGATCAACTCGGGCCTCAAGCGGATCAGGCTGGCGCCGGGAATCTACCGCGAGGCCTTCTACCTGGCCGACGGCGTGGAGTTGATCGGCGCCGGCGCCGACCAGACGATCATCGAGCTGCCGCCCGGCAGCGCGCGGCCCGCCGTGCAGGCCGAGGGCGTGCGCGGCGTGAGCATCGCCAACCTGACCATCACCGCCCCCGGCGGCACAGCGCTCAGCGCCCGCGACGGCGCCCGGCTGCGGCTGAGCCGCGCAGTGATCCGCGACAGTGTCACCGCCATCGCTCTGGATGGCCCGGCCACCGACGTCGAGATCGTCAACGCCACGATCGTGCGCAACGGCGACGGCGTCAGCGCGACTGGCAATGCCCCGGTGCGCGTGCGCAACACCAACTTCGCGAGCAACACCGGCGCTGCCCTGAGCTATCAGAGCGCGGCGACGACGACGCTGCACCAGTACAACAACTACTTCGCCAACGGGGTCGAGCTGCGGGTCGACGGCGCGGCGCAGCCCGCGGCGGGGCCGGGCGAGATCGTGCAGGATCCGCGCTTTAACAGCGCCGCGACGAACGACTTCCGGCTGCTGCCCGACAGTGGTCTGATCGACGCCGGCAGCCCCGGCGACCCGGCGCCTCCCGGCGCCGGCCGCACCGACATCGGCCATATCGAGTGGGGCCTGGGCGCGTTCTACGTCAGCGCCGCCTACTGCCCGACCTGCGCGAACGATGGGCTCCAGTGGTTCGTCAACGCCTTCGACGACATCGGGGCGGCCACCTTCATGGCCGGCCAGGCGCGGGCCAGGGCGTGTGGGAGCGCCACGGACTGTCGGCTCCAGCTCGATGTCAACGTCGCCCCCGGCACCTACGTCACGGGCGCGCTGGGGATCACGCTGCCGAGCGGCGTGCGCCTGCTGGGCAGCGGGGCCGACGCAACCACAATCGTGGCGGGCGGCGGCGCAACAGCGATCCGGAGTATCGCTGCGAGCGATCTCGAGATCAGCGGCTTTACCATTCGGGGCGCCACTGGCGCTGGCGCAGCGGGCATCAACATCTCCGGCGGCCAGAACATCCTGGTCAGCCGCAACCTCATCCGCGACAACAGTCTCGGCGTCGTCTTCAGCGCCGGCGCGCTCGGCGAGGCCAGGCTCAACACCATCGTCAACAACGGTGTCGGCATCAGCGCCGACGGCGGCGCGACCAGCATCGCCGCGGTGAGCAACATCATCGCCGGCAGCGGGGGCGCGGGGGCCCGGGCCCGCGGCGGCGCCACCCTCGCCCTGCTCTACAACCTGCTGAACGCCAACAGCCCCGACCTCGACGGAGCGAGCGACGACGTCGGCAACCTGCTCGGCCAGAGCCCCCTGTTTGTCGACGCCGCCGCCAATAACTTCGCTCTGCAGGCCGGCTCGCCGGCAGTGAACGCGGCCGACCCGCGCATCGCGGGGTGGGCAGGCGACGAACGCGCCGACATCGGCTACCGCGAGCTGCTCGCGCCGCCGGTCGTGCTGCTGCTCGGCGCCCCCGGCCAGTCCTGCGCGGCAGCCACCTCCGGCGTCGCGGGCGTCGAGGTGGGCCAGACCACCGTGAGCGACCCGACCACGGCGCCCGAGAGCACCCTGCCAGGCGCCTGGCAGTCCGCGGCCCTGGCTGCGCCGGGGGCGACCGCCAGCGACTGGAGCGCCACCCTCGCCACCGACGGCGACGGCCTGCGCCGGATCTACTCGCGGGCCACCGATGCCCTCGGCAACCAGGAGCAGCCCGAGGTCGCCTACCTCGACCGCTTCGGCGAGCGGCTGCCCGCGCCCGCGCTGAACCTCTACGACGGCGCCTACTACGCCGATAGCACCGCCCCGACGGTGAGCCTGATCACCGCCGCGGGCCAGACGACCGCGCGCGAACTGACGCTTGAGGCCACGGTGAGCGACGCCGACCCGACCGGCGCCTTCTCGGTCGAGGCGCCCTACTTCCTGGTCAACGGCGCCTACGTCGCCGCGCGCTTCGCGCCCGGCGCAAGCGGCAGCACGCGCAGATTCCAGGCCGATCTGCGCCTGGAGCGCGGCGCGAGCTATACGATCACGGCCTACGCCGCCGACGGCGTCGGCAACCTCGCGAGCAGCGGTCCGATCACGCTCACCAACACGCTCAACCCCGACCCGACCATCGTGCCGCAGGTCGAGGTCATCAGCCCACGCGCTGGCACAATCTTCGAGGGCACCACGATCACCGTGCGCGGCCGGGTGACCTGGACCCACCCCGAGCAGCGCAACGTGTTCGCACTCGTGCTAGGCACCTCGGGCTGTAACCGCTCCGAGAGCAGCGATGTCGTGCTCGACGACCCCTACGGCGACACGACCACCTGGACGGTCGTCATCACCCCCGACTGGGGCTTGTGCGGCGAGGTGCCGCTCTGGATCTACGCCCGCGATGCCAACGGCGACTCGGCCTCCACCTTCGTCACCGTCTACCGCGACCGCGAGGCGCCGTACTTCGGCACGCTCCCGGCGACCCGGACGATCAGCCAGCCGGTCACGCTCAGCGGCACGGCCTATGACAACCCGATCCCCGACCCCTCCGACCCGCCCTTCTACCTCTGGGAGGTTACCAACATCGCGCAGGTCGAGGTCAGCAGCGATGGCGGGAGCAGCTGGCAGCCCACCGACTTCGTGGTCGCGACCCGGCCCCTGACCCTGACGACCTTCTCGGCTCGCTACACCCCCACCCCGGGGCTCGACTCTGTGCCGGTGCCGGTGCAGTTCCGCGCCACCGACCTCTCGGGGCAGACCACGGTCGCCACGACGACGCTGGTGGTGGACAACGAGCCGCCCGCGCTGGCGCCGCCGAGCTTCAACCTCGCGCCCGGCAGCTACCTCGACTCGATCCAGAGCCTGGTGATGAGCTGGCAGCCGCCGACCGATGGCTCGGGCCAGGTCACCGTGACCGCGGCGATCAACCAGAGCAGCTCGATGGTGCCTGATGCCGTGCAGGCGGGCACCAGCCTGAGCCAGAGCCTCGATGCAGCGGGGGCGTGGTACGCCCACCTCAGCGCGGTGGACGCTCTGGGCAACCGTTCGTCGCAGACAGTGGGGCCGTGGTACGTGCGCCTCGGGGGCATGTGCGCGGCGCCGGCGCGCAACCTCAACCTGGACGGCCGGATCGACACTGCCGCCGGCGAGTGGCGGGCGGTCGAGCGTCTCGACGACGACGAGCGCCCCGTGATCGCCAACCCGGCCGGCGGCGACACCCAGGAACTCTACGTCACCTGGGATGCGAACGCGCTCTACCTGGGCTGGCAGGGCGCCCAGTGGGGCGTTGACGGCACGCTCTACGCCTACCTGCGCAGCGGCAGCGGGGCCACCAGCACGGCCCTGATCGCGCCCACTGCCGCCGGCAACAGCCTGCCCTTCGCCGCCGACACCGCCGTGGCGGTCAGCGGGCCGGAGCAGGGCCAGCTCTACCTGGTCGTCGGCGGGGCCTGGCAGCCCCAGGGCGCCCTCAGCGTCGCCAGCGGCGCCTCGCGCGCCAGCGAGGTGCGGGTGCCCATCCCCGGCGGGCTGGCCGCCAGCGGCGAGGTGCGTCTGCTCGCCTTCGCCCAGGTCGATGGGGGCGAGGTGGTCAGTCTCTTCCCGACCAGCAACCCCCTGGACGGCCCGTGGACCGACAGCTATCGCTGGGCGCCGATCTGCGCCGTTGACGAGCCCAACGCAGGCCAGCCGACGCGGCCCAGCGTTGTGACGAGCATGAGCATCGCCGAGAGCGACGGCGCACCCTATGCGCCGGGCCAGTTCCTGACCCATGTGATCGCGCTGCGCAACTACGAACGGCGCCCCCTCACCGACGCCACCCTGAGCCTCACCACCACGATCGGCCTGGGCCTCACAAGCCTCGAGGCCGGGCCCGGGGTAAGCTGCAGCATCTGCCCGCCCGGCGGCGCGAGCTGGGCCCTCAGCGTTCCGAGCCTGGCCGCCAACGCCACGCTCACCCTCACCGCCACGGGGCAGCTCGTCGCGCCGCCGGCGGACGTAGCAGCGGTGACCAGCACCCTCCGCTTGTCGGTCGAGAGCCTGGAGACGAGCCGCAGCGCGTCGCGCCGCCTGGACGGCGCAGGGCCCGCGGTGAGCATCAGCGACCTGCCGCTCGCGCCGGGGGAGCAGTCGATCTTCGGTCTGGCCGACGACGGCGACGGCATTGGCGTCGAGCGCGTGGAGGTGAACGTCGCCGGGGCGGGCTGGCAGCGCGCCTCTGGCGACACCAACTGGAGCCTGCCCGTCCTGGTCGGCAATGGCGCCAGCCTGAGCGTGCAGGTGCGGGCCATCGACCGCCACGGGCAGGTCGGCCCCGTGCTCGATCAGACCTTCGTGATCGACCGTGAGATCCCCGAGGTGAGCATCACGGCCCCTGCAGTGGTGACCGGCCCCGCGAGCCTGTTCACGGGCATCGCCCGCGACCTGCCCACGGGCGGGCCGCTGGACAGCATCGAGGTCACCCTGAATGGCAGGGGCTGGCATGCGGCCCTGCGTGACTACCTGCGCGACCCGGCCACGGGGAGCGAGCGCTACGCCTTCGCGATCGCGTCCCTGCGCGGCGACGGCGTGCGCTATACGGTTCAGGCGCGGGCGACCGACCTGGCCGGCAACCAGGGTCTGAGTGAGCCACAAAGCTTTGTGCTCGACAACGTCCCCCCATCCATCAGCGTGACCCGGCTGCTGACACAGGTTGACCCGGCGAGCCCGGCGCCGGTGCTCCGCATCGCGGCCAGCGACGGCTCCGGCGTCGCCGCAGTCGAGGTGCGCGTCCATGGGCCGGACGGCAGCGTCTTTACCGAGGCGGCGACCTTCGACGGCGTGGCGTGGATCTACACGCCGGCACGGCCGCTCCCGGCAGGTTTATCCAGCCTGCGGGTATTCGCCCGCGACATCCACGGGAACACCAGCACCGCGGGATCGTTCGACCTGACGAGCGGCGCGCCCGAGTCGCCAGCCCGCAAGATCTACCTGCCCCTGGTCGCTGTGGGCGCGCCCGCTGCTCTGCAGACGACCCGCAAGATCTACCTGCCCCTGGTCGCTGTGAGCGCGCCCGCCACCACGCGGACGACCCGGGTCGAGCGAAGAAGAGTGCGACGCGCCGCCTGAGGGGCACGCCGGGCTAATACCGTTTCGACTTGATGGCGCCGCATTGGTTCAGATCCCGCAACGCTCCAGCTCGACAGCGCCACAAAGCCCCGTGTGGGGGCTGTCGGGCTGTGGAGGTGATGCTAGAGCATGCGAGGTCGTCAATTCCAGTTGGTATAACCTCTCGACCCGGCTCCGGTCCCTACGCCAGTGCGATCAGGAGGGTCACTATACCAGCGCGTGCGGCTCTGCTTCCCAACACTTCCGTTCTTCGCCAGGGCTTGTGCAACGATACTGCTGGCAAACCCGGGCACGCGGGCCTCCGGCCCGCATGCAGGCGGGACGCCTGCGCGCCCGGCGTGGACAAACCGGGGTTTGCCAGCGGTATCGTGCAACGTCCCAGTTTTAGCGCCCTGAGCCGGGACGAAGGCTCAGGGCGCGTTCGTGTGCTGCGGAGCGGCGTCGGGTGGAACGCGGTGTTAGCCCGCGCCCTGTTGAATCCAGGCGTACCTTGTAGTGATATATTCCCACCACGCCAGCGTTTCCGGGAATTCTTCAACCGACCAACCGCCGAATAGTTGCTCGGTGCTGATGCTGATGAACCTGTCACCAGGATGCACCAACTTCTTCCAAACGTCCGTCACTGTCTTTCCGAGAGACGCAAGTTCAGGCGAAGTAACTCTGCGAAAATCGGCGTTACGGCCTGGGGCAACGTGAAGGACACACACCGTCTCCGCGCCCAGCTCTCTGGCTTGTTCCATTTCGCGGGCTAAAAACTGCTGGCGCATAAGTTGGTAGAACGGCTCATAGAACAATGCTTCAAACCTGGGCAACAATTCCTTGTTGATTGGGCAATCATCCCGCCTGAAAAGAGGGCTGTAAATAGCGGTGCGGTCTGTTCCGCTATTGGCGATTTTGAGCGACGCGCTAGCATACGACTCGGTATATTTCCACTCAATCAGAGCAATTTGCCGTTTCCCATCTACCCGCTCAAACATCACCATCGCGTCTGCGCTTGTAAAATTGGCGCCACGTGTCCGTCTGCCATTCCGCGAGATATTCTCGCGCAGGTAGTTTTCTTCGCCTATCCACTCAAAAGCGACGTACTGTCCACTTTCTATGGGGAGCATTACTCGAATAGCAGGGAAGACGGGGCGCAAGAGCCGGGCTAATGCGTCAGGCTTGTCCGCAAATGTAAAGAGGAAATTGACACAACAGACCTGGGAGTCGCAAAGATGATTGCTCGGTTTACCATTTTGCCCATCGTGCCATTTGATTCCTTGAGAAGCAAAGTAGGCAAGCGCCGCCTGTCGAGTCTCTGGGAAAAGGTTCTCTTCGGCATATTCGAGAGGCAAACAAAATGGACGCAACTTGCCCTTATACACTCCATCGGCGCGAGCCGTGCTGGAGAAGTATGGAGAACTTGCCTTGAATTCTGCTTGACGCAGTTTTTCGCTTTCGAGAAATCTGCCCATCCTGTTTATCCTTCCGGCGATGAGCGGGCTAACGGTGCGCTTCACCTGCGCCGCGAAGCGCAGCGGAGCGGCGTCAGGTGGAAGCGCGTGTTGGGCGGTGACTTATGTTATGTTTGCAGTTGCCCGTCCTTGATTAGAACTGGCGTTAGGTGTTCAGGTATACCCTGTAGCCCGATTTGAACACATCCAAGTTTGTATGCATCTTCAATAGTGCGCCCTGCTCCTAATGCTTGATAAAAGCCAACAGCGAAAGCGATGGCGGCTTTGTCGCTGATTGCTTGATTCATTCCAATAACGTATTGGATATACTCCCCAATCGCTTTTGCTTGGGTCTCCGAGTAACAAGCATTCAGTAACACGCACTTTACTTGCTTGGCAAATTGCTTAAACAATGCCGCCAGCGAATCGGGTTTAACAAGTTGGGCCTGCCCCGTCGGATTCTCGAAGCACAAAGCGCCTGTAGATGTACCGTGGCCAGAAAAATGGACGATTTGTGGTTCCATATCCAATAATGCTTGACTTATGTCTGCTGGCCGAAGAGATAACTGTGGTAGTTCTAGCCTGAACTTCTCTCGCAACTTGGCTAATTTCAGTTTTTCCTGGATTTCTCGAAATTCTTCGCCCAATCGCAGTCGAGAAGCGTCAGTGGGGTCAGCTGCAAGAAACAAAATCGTGATGCTTCTATCTGGTGGTAACGGGCTGGTAGGCAATAATATGTGTTCGGGAAGGATCGTTCCTTCTCCCCCCAAAAGATTTACGGCATTTTCTATAATATTATGCAGTTCATGGATATTCCCCATACGATAGTCGTATTCTAACAGTAGCCGCATGGCCTCAGATGAAAGCACTATTCGTGAGGGATGGTTTTCCATGCCTTCGATAGATTTATTAATAAAATATCCTATCAGCGCAGGGATGTCATCGCCATCTTTTCGCTCCCTAAGCGGCGGGATTGCGATACGGATTTGCGCTATGATCTGCAGCAAAGATGCTGGAATGCCCGTTTTTATGATCTCTTCCTGACCAACATTGGCAGAGGCCATTAAGCGTATGTCGTGCATTTCGATCGTTGGAATTATGTTCAAAAGGTTTTTCTGGTCTTCTGCACACAGATCGGTTATGCTATCAAAGAACAGCGTACCTCCTTGAATTCGGGGCAGATTCCGAACGATATTACTCCAATACATGGATACACCATCACACCTTACTCTTGAAAATGGTCTTTTCTGTCTTTGACTGTTAGCGTGGATCATATTTGCAATGAATCCCTTGCCCGTGCCTGGTTCGCCATATATTAGTACTGAAGACGAAGTGCTTATAGCTTTTACCATTTGTTCATACACGATTCGCATACCTCGACTATTAGCAATAAAGCCCGAGAACACGATATCGCTGCGAGTGTCCAGAGATGCTCTTTCTAATCCCTTCACCACTCCAGTTTCATTAGTTGACACCCGCTTGCCTGCCAGGACTCGCCGGGCCTGAATGGCAGCTCTTACAGAAAGTCTCAATCTTTCTGCTTCAGGAGGTTTGGTTACATAGTCAAACGCCCCTTGTTGCATAGCACGCAACGCAATATCACGGCTTCCGTAACCAGTAATAACTACTACTTGAGTGTCTGGATTGAGCTCCTTTGTTTTCTGCAAAATACCGAATCCTCCAAAATCCGCACCGAACCCCAGCATCTTTAGATCAGTCACGACCGCATCATAGATAAACTGGGATAGAAGCTCTATCGCCTGACGAGTTGACCTGGCTGTATCTAGCAGGTATCCTTCGTCGTGCAGGTATTCACGATAAATTTCCAGCCAATCACTGTCATCCTCAACGAGCAATACTCTTGGGTTTTCAGTCATGGACGCCCCTCCTTGCGTGCTTTAATAGGCAGCCGGATGGTAAATGTGGTACCTTTCCCTGGACGACTGAAAACACTGATCGTGCCACCGTGTCTTTCGACAATTGTTTTGGCGCTGTACAAGCCAAGGCCATATCCTCCCGGTTTCGTTGTAAAGCCCGGCTTAAAGAGATGGATGAGGTTTTCTGGGGTAATTCCTACACCTGAGTCACAGACAGAAATTGCTGCTACTTGGCCTTCTCGATCCAATTGGAATTTTATGACCCCGCCATCGGGCATCGCGTCCAACGCGTTTCGAATCAGGTTCGTAAAGACCTGCTTAAGCGCAGTTTCGTCCGCTTCAATGTCGCCAAGGGTTGGGTCTACTTGCCATTCTATTCTATAGTGATCGGGTGATATTTTTCTCTCTAGCAGATCAAGAACGTCCTCAATTACCCTGATTGGCGACAAAGAGACACGCTCGGCAAGAGCTGTTTCTCCCAGTTCAGCTATATTGCGAGTGAGCAACTGCGAATAGGCACAATTCCGCGCAATTCTGCTCAGAGCCTGTCTTAAGTCATCACTCTCAACTTTAGGTAGTAAATTTTTGATGGTTAATTCTATTATATTCAGTTCATTGTACAGATTGTTGGCAAACACCGATGTAATCCTCTGGAATTCGGAAGAAACCCATTCTTTCTGAGTACCGGAAAGCGCCTGGTTTCTTACTCGTTCGAGTTGAGCTTCCATATCTTGCGATGATTTTTTTAGCCACTCCAGATTTGCATGGAAGAAAGAAACTGGTTTAGTGGGAACCATGATCCGAAATGTTGTCAATGTTTTCCCAACATCACTTCGGGCATAAGCAACGTCTCCGAGTAGTTGGCGCATAATGCGTCGAGCAACATAAAGACCGAGCCCGCAATGGGAAGGCTTTGTAGTAAAACCTATGCTGAATAACTTCCCCTCATCTCTTTCAGGAATACTTGTTCCTTCATTGGTTACTGCAATCTCTGCATAAGAGTCGCTCTGTTGGACAGATATATCCAATGCAACGCCGTCAGGCATCGCTTCGAGTGCGTTGTCTATAATATTCATAAAAGCCAGACGCAAAAGATTGCTGTCACTTCGCACCAGAAGTTCATGTGGAACACGGACACTCAAGTGTAAAGACGGAGGAAACTTGCTTTCAAGCATCTCCAGTGATTCTGATATCACATCGGAGAGTCGTATTTCTTCTATCACTATCTTCTCGGTGAAACTTGTATTGAGGAAAGTGTCTACTATCCATTTGAAGTACAGAATTCGCCTGCGAATGCGCTTCAAACTTTCTTCAATGGCTCTGCTTTGATTGAGATCTATTGTATCAAGAATGCTGAGAGAAATATTCAAAGGACTGCGTAGGTCGTGCGCTATTCCAGCAGCAAGACGCTCAAGTTGATCAACCAGAGATCCTTCGGCAGAGTCGCGCGTATAGAGTTCCAGTCGTTCCTTCAGCTCCGCAACTCGCAACGAGATTTCCTCAGCCTCCAGAGGATGTGAGGACTGTGGTGACATTAAACGCGCCTTCTTAAATTGATATGCGCGATAAACACTGGCGATAAGTTCCTTGACCTCATAAGGCTTAGGCAAAAACTCGTATACCCCAAATGATCTTAAAAGATCCATGTACTTTGGATTTAAAGCTGCAGAAATAATCACTATTGCGGTTGAGGGACTTCGCACAGAAACTTCTTTGGCAGCCTCAAACCCATCTAAGCGAGGCATCATTAGATCCATCACCACAACGTCCGGCTTCAGTGAGCAGGCCATCTCAATACCTTCTTGACCATCGCCGGCTGTACCTACTGTCTCAAACTCACCACATTCATCAAATGCCCACTTTAGTAAGCGGCACGTGGCAATATCGTCTTCAACTATAAGAACACGAATTTTCTGCTGAGAACTCATAGTGCATCCCATCCTCAAACCAATCTGCAAGATAGCCTATATGGCCTGAAAGTAAACTTTGGTTTGGCTCGCGGTATCCAAGATGCTATTCTCCTGCGCGTACTTTTGCCAATCTACATGACATTCACCAAAGTCTTTCAAGTCCGAGGGCTACTTGCTGAAAACATCACAGCAGAAGATCAGGCCGTTTGCGTAGCCGCGAGAAGCCTCGATCCAGGGCATCGTAAATTGCTGCCTTCAAGTGGAAGATGCCGTTTTTCGCAAGCCGCCCAACTCCGAAATAGCCTGCATCCCCGCAGGCTCAACGCCCTATGCACACCCACCGCCCACGCAATCTATCTGCCCTGGATGGGCTAGTTCGCTTGCACAGGCGCAGTCGAAGAATCCCTGGTTGGACCTTCGACTGCATGCCGCCTTGCGTATCTTAGCACGCCCCGGAGCGCTATACAAGGAGGAGCCGAAGCGCAGCAGACCCTCCTGGTCGCAACGCTGTTTCCAGAGCCATACCATGCCCACGCCACCCCCGAAATTGCTGGACGATGCGCGCGAGGTTTTGCGCGCACGCCACGACGCCTACCGCACCGGGCAGAGCTCCATCGACTGGATGCGCCACTTCATCCTGTTCCACCAGAAGCGCCATCCCCGTGACATGGGCCGCCCGGAGATCGAGGCCTTTCCTGATCCACCTCGCCACCGAGCAACACGTCGCGGCGTCGACGCAGAACCAGGCCCGCAGCGCCATCCTCCGCTATGTCCTGGAGCTGCCGGTTGAGGCGCCGGTGAGCGTGCTGACCGCCCGCACGCCACGGCGCTTGCCGGCCGTCGTTACCCGCGCCGAGGTGCGGGCGGTGCTGGCCCACCTGCACGGTCCGCACCTGCTCATGGCCCGGCTGCTCTATGGTAGCGGCCTGCGCCTGCTCGAGCGCCTGCGCCTGCGGGTGAAGGCTCTCGACGTCACGCGCCGTCAGCTGACCGTACGTGACGGCAAGGGCGAGCAGGATCGCGTGACGATGCTGCCGCTGACGCTGGTTGAGCCGCTCCAGGCCCACCTCGCACGCCGCGCGCAGGCCCACGCCCGCGAACTGGCGCGCGGCGCCGGTGCGGTTGCGCTCCCCTATGCGCTGGAGCGCACGTATCCCAACGCCAATCGGGAGTGGGCCTGGCAGTACGTCTTTCCGGCGAGCCGGGACGCGCGCGATCCGGTGACCGGCGCGACGCGCCGCCACCACCTGCACGAGAGCAGCCGCCAGCGCGCGGTCCCTGCCGCCATCCGCGCGGCAGGGATTGCGAAACACGCCGGCTGTCACACCTTCCGCCATAGCTTTGCGACCCATCTGCTGGAAGACGGCTACGATATCCGCACCATCCAGGAGCTGCTCGGCCACAAGGATGTGAAAACAACCATGATCTCCACCCACGTGCGCAACCGTGGCGGGCGAGGGGTGCGCAGCCCGCTCGACGACGAGCGCTGATCGCCGTCTCTTGTCCTGAGACTCAACGCCCGCCTTCACCGGCGCCGCTGGCAGGCGTTGGGATCGCGGCCGACCGTCGGCACAGGACAGACCTCAAAAGTCGCGCCCAGGTCAGGGCCGCGCCAGCGGCGTCCGTGTGCAAGGCGCTGTTGGGCTGGGCGATAAACAGCATACAATATCATCAGTCACGAGGGTGCGACAGCAAGGACAACAGCGCGTGTGCTGGCGATACTCGGTGATATGGGCGCGAATCACGGGCGGTTCCCAGACCTGAGTGCGGCGCGGCTGACCCGGGGTTGGGAAGCCATCAGGAAAGACGGTTTGGCAATCGGGGCGCTGCGCAGGCAGGAGTTCCGCCGGCTCATCCACACGTTCCGGTTGGTTGGCTCCTCGTGCATTGGTCGCGAGATGCCATGGGGCCGCCTTGTTGTCAACCCCCTGACCTTGTACCGCCAATCGTCAAGAAACCATCACATCAGGTAAGCTGGTACACCCTTGCAAAAGGGGCCTGCCTGGTGTATCGTTGAAAGGTAACAATCAGAAGGCGGAAGGTTCGTGCGCCGTGTTCTCAAGGTCCGTCGCAGCCCGGCGCTGTGTGCTGCAAGCCAGAATGAAAGGAGCGGATCATGAGCGCAGAGAGCGTCTACAAGGTGGTAGAGATTGTCGGCACGAGCCCCGAGTCGTGGGAGAAAGCCGCAGCGATTGCAATGATGACGGCGGCCAGAACGCTGCGAGATATTCGCGTCGCTGAGGTCGTGGCGCAGGACATCCATCTGGAAGGGGAGTCGATCATCTATCGCACGAAGATCAAACTCTCCTTCAAGTATCACGAGGACGATTAGAGCCAGACAGGAGGGTGGGGAAACCCGGTTTCCCCACCCTCCTGTCTGGGGGGTGGCAAATCGTCTCCCCAGGGACGAATATGGGGAGCCCGGTTTCCCTATGTCCTGGCCAGGTGGCTGCCTGTAGGGGCGCAGCAGAGCCGCACCCCCGAGGCTGGCTGTCCACACGCTGACCCGTCAGGTTGGAGTGGGATGGGGCAGCGTGATTTCCCCATACGCCCGCCCTGGATAGGCGAGCGCCGCTTCATCGGCGCCGACTTCGCATACGTACCAGCGGATCTCGTGCCAGAGGTTGAAGCCGCAGACGGTGAAGAGGCGACGGGCAGCCAGGTTGCCCGCGCCAGTGCTGAGCAGGGCGGTATCCAGGCCCGCGTCGCGCATAGCGCGCAACAGGCGCAGAACAAGCGCGCGCCCGAGGCCCCGTCCGCGCTGCGAGCGCTCCACCCCGACGAACTCGATCCACCCGACCGCCTGCGCCAGCCGCTCACGTTCGAGTGGCGCCGTCATTCCCAACGCATAGCCGGCCAGGGCGCCGTCCGGCCTCAGAGCGATCAGGTCCAGCGCAGGTCGGTACCCCGGCGCGCGCATGAGCGCCGCGCGCTCGTCGAGGCTCTTTGCGCCGCCCGCGAACACGGCGCTGTGTAGCGCCGCGACCGCTGCGACATCGCGCGCATCGGCGACGGGGCGGATCACGATCCCCGGCGGCGGCTGCGGCTCGGCAATCGGGTCGTGTAATGAGCGCCGCATACGCAGTGTGCGCCAGGGATCGGCCTGAAACCCGGATCGCTCGAGCAGCGCGATACAGCGCCGGTCATCGCTGCGAACGGGGACGAAGAGGCAGGGGCGCTCGCCGTGGCCACAGGCGGTTCGGGCGACGCTCTGCACCCCCCAGGCGAGCATTGCTGTTGTGAGGGCTTCGGTCTCTGCGCCAGGTCTGGCGCAGGCGACCATGACGCACTCATCGAGCAGGATCGCCGCGCCCACCGGGTCGCCGTGGGCGTCTTCCCACACCTGCGCGTCACGTGCTCCCGCCTGGCGCGCAGCGAGTTCCGCGCGCAGCGTATCGAGCGGCGGCCAGGGATCGCCCTGATCCACCGCTCTGGCGGCGCACCACAGGTCGAGCACGCGATCAAGCTCGCTCGCGCCCTGGTAATCGCGTTGGAAGCAGGTACGCATAGCGCATTTACGACAGCGTCTTCTGTCGCTCCGCGGCGCGTTGCAGCAACGCCCGCACCTCGTCGTCGCTCACCTGGGGGAACTCTTCGTACCACAGGCCGATAGCGGCGAGCGGCTCCGGAGTTTGCACCACGATCACCTCATCAACCATCGCCTCGAGCAGGGCCACCGTTTCGCGCGCTGCGACCGGAGCGGCGACCACAATACGCGCCGGCTCCTGGGCGCGCGCGGCCACAATCGCGGCGCGCATCGTCGCGCCGGTCGCCAGCCCATCGTCCACCAGGATGACCGTCTTACCATGCAGATCAGGCGCCGGGCGCCCTCCGCGGTACAGTCGCCCCCGGCGTTCCAGTTCCTGCCCTTCGCGCGCGGCAACCTGGGCGATCGTGTCGGGGCCGATACGCAGACCATGCACCACATCGGTGTTCAGCACCCGCACTCCGCCCTCGGCGATGGCGCCCATGGCCAGCTCTTCCTCGCCAGGCACGCCCAGCTTACGCACGAGCATCAGGTCCAGCGGGGCGTCCAGGGCCGTCGCTATCTCGTAGCCTACGGGGACGCCGCCACGGGGCAGGGCCAGCACCATCGTGTCGGGGCGACCGGCGTAGGCGCTGAGCCGCGAAGCCAGGGCGCGACCGGCCGCCGCGCGGTCGTGGAAACGGTGTCCCTGGCTCAGGATCCAGGAATGTAAGCGTTGGAACCCTGCCATAACACACCTCATCTGATGTGAAAACAGCCCGCCTGCGGGAGGGTTTGGGAGGGCGAAGCCCTCCCAAGAATAATTATTTTCATTCCGGCGTTGTGCGGCGTAGCCGCATGGATGATTGATGTGAAATGCGGGGAAACCGGGTTTCCCTGCGCCCCTGCCTGAGGGGAGGGTGTGGGAGGGCGCCGCCCTCCCAAAAATCGCTGCTCTGACCATCGGGGAAACCGGGTTTCCCTATCCCCCTGCCCGGAAGAGCAGAAGCCCGGCTCCGGGCAGCGTCATCCTCAGCCCGGGACCCACGGCTGGCCATCGCGGAGGCCCGGGCACGAAGCGACGCAGCGCGTGTTACAGGAGAGCCCTGGAGGCGTTTCTTGCAGACAGCATGGCCAACCGCCGCGTGAAGCCATCTGGCACCACGGGCACGGTCCGCCTTGTCACGGACCCGGTGGCCATGGGGCTGCAACCCGGCACAGGATCAGGGCATCAGTGCCTGACCGGAGACCGAGGGGAAGGGTCGCGGTAGCTCTTCCAACACCCCGATACCGCCCGTCTCGGGGCTGCCGTAGACGGTAATGTCGGCCATGTCGCACGCCAGGTCTTCCTGGAGCGCGATTACCGCCGCGCCGCGCGTCATCACTGTGACGCGCCTGCCATCAACTGCGTAGCGGTACCCGGCCTCAGCCACATAGCCCTTGGCCGCCAATGCCGTCTCGATCACCGGCAGGAGTTCGCGCAGGCACGTGTAGCGATCCAAGGCTTTCCTCTCTTTACACTTCTATAATAACCACGAAACGCCTTCGTGATGTGAGGGCTGCGCGTGGAGGGCGAAGCCCTTCCCGCGCCCTGCCCGCATCCCGAGTCACTTTTCGCGTGTACCGACACTGGATCGGGGCGCAAGCAATTGCATACTCTCCGACATCCTTAAGTGTAGTCGAGCGAGGGGGCGACTGCCATACGTGCTGATGCAGGTTAAAACCCCGTAATTGTACGGGTTGTGGTAGAGGGGCTTTCTCTGGCGGGCGGGGCAAGCGGCGAATGGCGCTGGTCCGCGCCTCTGCCCGGCGGGAAGGCGCGGGAGGACCTGGCCCTCCCGGCCTGCCGGTCGATTTGCCCGGGGGGAGGAATTGGGAGGGCATAGCTGTACGTGTTCATATTTGGGGTAAGGCGCCACCCCGGGTGCGCGGGCGTCTCGCTCGCAATGGCCTGGAATGCGGGCAAGATGCCCGCGCACCCAGGAGAAGTGTGAACACGTACGGCATGGCCCTCCCAGAGAGGGCTTCCGGCGTAGTGGCGAAACCGGGCTGGCCCGGGGGCAGGTCCGGGTTTAAGGGCGGATAGAACATCCGAGCCAACGTGGCTTGTACCGCATTGGAACGCCCCCGCGCACGGTTCTGGTCTCCCCTCTCCAGCGAAGCTGGAGAGGGGGAGGGGGTGAGGACTAACCAGCGCATCCCAACGCCATAACGCGCGTCGGCGCTCATACGTTCTGTCCGCCCCTGAACAGGTCCAGGCAGGGCCTGACCCCACGGACCCCTGTCGGCTTATTCGGCAAAGGCGAGCGGCGTGGCGCCGACCAGCCGGCGCAGATCGCCGTAGCGCATACGGATGGCGTCGCGGTGCGTTCCCGCGGTGAAGGTGACCTGTTCGTCGTCGTTGAGGTGCAGGTCGCTGTAGACAGGCACACCGAAGAGCGACCCGAAGGGCGGCAAGGCGCCCACCTCACACTCGGGGAAGCGTTCGGCAATCTCGGCCTCGCTGGCGAGACGCGCCCTGGAGGCGCCCAGGGCGCGCTGAAGGGCCTCGACGTTCACCATACGCGGCGCCGGGAGCAGCGCCAGTACCAGGTCGTCATCAACCCGCACCACTACGGTTTTGATGAACCGGCGCCCCGGGGTGTGAGTGTCCTGTGCGGTCTCCTGTGCGGTGTAGTCGGTGCGATGGTGGATCAATTCAAAGGGGATCGCTTCCTGGCGCAGCATGTCCATTACCCGGTCAAGGACGGTGCTCATAGGAGGTCTCCTTTCTTTGTGCTGAGGTGAAAATATGGGGAAACCGGGTTTCCCCATCCCCCTGCCTGTGGGGGCGGCAAGCCCTCCCCACCGGGAGGGTTT
>FWPV01004132.1_pt1 | contig 31450 bp, 21 predicted proteins | sample 2228371 | NCBI WGS metagenome assembly FWPV01 (sample SAMEA103939776, study PRJEB20133) | metagenome
ATTACCGCTGAAATGCGATATGCTGTTCCACTGGATTATTATTTATTGATGTTTAGTGCGATTGCGATAAAATCGGCTTGTGATATATTTTCCAAAGTCAGGGACAATAAATTGGCAGGTATAATTTAAGCGGCATATTTGATTCGGTTCACGTTATTCGTTGATTCAACTTTTGTCCCCATTCCAATTTCGATGCTGCGTTAAGTCCATCGACGAAAACTTTGAATACTCTTTCTATGGCAAAAAACTTCGCCGCTTCCAAAGCAGCTTTCCGAATATTAGTTACCTCTTCGGAGTCGCTTAAAAGAAACCTTATTCCTTCTCTCAGTTTATCGACTGATCTTTCACAAACAACAAATCCGCACTTGCGTTCTTTAAAAAACTTCGCTAAGTAGTAGTGCTCGGGACAATGCACTAATATAGGCCTTCCAGAAGCCAAATACTCGGTAGCTTTAGTCGGGAATGCAGTCGATAATTCATGTTCTGAAACCGATGATTCATCGGGCCAATCCAGTCCAACATATAAAATAGCTTGTTTTTGAAGGGTTTCTAGGTATTCCGTTCTCTTTTTTATCAAACCCTTACTTAGATGCTCGCCCTGTATTCCATATTTTTTAAGAAAATCATCTGTAGATGTGGTTGCCAAGAAGAACTTCAAATCTTCCAAGCCTGCAGCGTCAAAGGCCCGTTTTGCCGCGCGTCCGTTTACTTCATAAACAGAACCGCCCATGAACATTTGGCTCAAAACTTCACTTGCTTGCAATTCTGTTGGTATGCTTTCGGTATAACTGATGGGCAAAACCTCACAATCTAGGTTGTATTTTTCTTTATATAAATCCGCCATTCCATATCCTGTTACGAAAATAAGGGAAGCTTCCTCGAAAACTTGAGCCTGTAGTTTTTTTGCCCATTCTTCAAATGGCGATTTTGTTAGCATTTCCAATATTGTATCGTGCAAATATAGAACTAGTGGCCGTTTCACAAAATTAGCCGTGGTGCGAGCTAAATCCAAAAACTGAATGTCGGGGTAAACGCCTACTATTATGTCGGGTTGAAACGATTTCGCTATTGATATGCTTTTCTTGGCTAAAAACCTATGTATCAGCTTTTTCCATTTTGTATCGTAACGCTTAGGCAGATACTCAGGTATTGCGACTTCAAATATCGTGATTTTGAAATCGGGTATGTTTGCGGCTCTTTGTTCTTGAGGAATGTTGCTGGTTATGACTTGCAAACTTTCGGCTTCAAAACCCGAAAGCAAATTTCGCATAGTTACAGCTGAACCAGCGCCAGCTGACAAAAAACTTCTTGTAAAAACTAATGCTTTCAACTGGTCTGTATTCTCACCTTTTCGAAATGCGCTATATTTAGAGCTCAAACGGCATTTGATTTATACTTTTTCCACTGTTGTTCAGCTAGGTCAGGAACTTTATATCCCAGTACGATATTGCACACCGTGTTCGTTACATTTTCTGCTAAATATTCAGTAGGAGGATTCCATTTGCCCTTTCTCTCAGTTGCCATCTTAACTGCCTGAATAATGGAATCACAATTCGCTCCGCTCAATATATTTGATCCGCATTCGACCGTTTCCGGCCTTTCTGTGACATCTCTGATGGTAACATTTGCAATCCGAAATATACACGCCTCTTCTTGGACGGTTCCGCTGTCTGATAAAACACAGAATGCCGATTTCTCTAGTTTTATAAAATCAAAAAATCCAAAAGGCGGAAGAAAAACCAATCCTTTTCTTTCTATGTCCACATTGAATCTTTGGACTTTTGCTTTAGTTCGAGGATGGAAGGAGCATACCACAGGCTTTGAAAACTTTTGGCTAAGCAATTCAAGGCTGTTAATTAATTCTCTCAAGCGATCCTCATCGTCAACATTTTCTGCCCTGTGCATTGTAACTAGGAAGTATTCGCCCGGGTTGAGACCTAGTTCCGCTAATATTGAGCTTTTTTCAATCTTGGTTTCAAAATGATCGATAACTTCCTTAATGGGATTGCCAATCACAAAAACCCTGTCTAACGGAAAGCCTTCTTTCAAAAGGTTCTCTTTGCTTCGGTTGGTGTATGGCATCAAAACAGTGCTGCTATGATCAATTACCCTGCGGTTAACTTCCTCTGGAACGCGGTCGTCATAACATCTATTGCCTGCTTCCATATGATAGACAGGTATTCCCAGTCTTTTTGCCACTATGGCAGATAGACCGCTGTTCGTATCGCCTAAAATCAATAATCGATCGGGTCGGTGTTTTAAAAACAAAGCTTCGCTTTTGCTCAAAATCTCGCCTATTTGATTTGCAAAACTGCTTGTGTCAACACCCATTAGCTCATCCGGCTTCCGGATCTCCATCTCTTCGAAAAATATTCGATTTAACCGGTCATCGTAGTTCTGGCCAGTGTGAACTAAAATGTGTTGTTCAGCATATTTATCTAATTGGGAAATTATCAGGCACAGTCGAATTAATTCTGGTCTGGTGCCCAATATCGTCATTACTTTCAACGCAAGGTCTCTTTCTCTTCAGAATCGATGTCGTCGACCATTAGCCGACGCCGCTTAAGCAACTCTCTTGTTTCTTCCAAACTCATTATGGTGTCTGCCGAGCAATATTCTTTAGTCAATGCAGGCTTTATCTCATCTGTTCTCGCAATCTCCGGCAAAATAGGCAGGATTGCATAATACTTCCCTCTATCAACGGTTCTGTGCGCTTCCTCTTCACTCACCAATATTTCGTGAATTTTTTCTCCCGGGCGCACGCCAGTTTCGATCATTTTAATGTCTCGATCCTCTATCAATGCTTTTGCGATATTGGTTACCAAGGAAGCTGGTACTCGCGGTATGTAAGTTTCTCCAGGGTTTGCTTCCTTTACGGCAGCGAAGATGGTATCGACCGCATCTTCCAAACTCAGCAGAAAGCGGGTCATATCGTAAGTAGTTATAGTTACTGGTCCGCCATTTTTAATTTGCTCCCTGAAAAGCGGAATTACTGAGCCTCGAGAAGCTAACACATTCCCATATCGGACACAAATAAATCTTGTTCTCGGACATCGCATATTGCCTTGTATGAATATTCGCTCTTGAATGGCTTTGGTCATGCCCATTACGTTGACTGGCTTGCAAGCCTTATCCGTTGATATCCCCACTACCGTGTCGACCGGCAAGTCGTGTTCTTGAATTGCCCTTACGATGTTTTCCGCTCCATCAATATTTGTCCTGACAGCTTCATAGGGAAAATACTCGCAAGTGGGAACCTGCTTCATCGCTGCTGCATTGAAAACGTAGTCAACGCCTTGCAGAGCAGATGCTATGCTCGAATAATCCCTTACGTCTCCAATCCAAAAAGCGAGCTTCTTTTGGAAATTCCGGTAAATTATGTCATCCGTAGCTGCGGATTTTTGTTCATACTCGATACGCATAAAATACTGTTTAGCTTCGTCTCTGGAAAAGATTATTATTCGTTCCGGATCGCCCATCTCGCCGGTGAGCAACCGCCTGACCAACGTTTTGCCTAAAGAGCCTGTTCCGCCCGTTATCAATATTTTTTTGCCGTCAAGTGGTTTCAATTTAAGCCCTCCATTTTTCGTAAGGAGTAGAGTCACTCACTAACTCTTCTATTAAACTTTGCCAGCTTGGTTCGGGATATCCAGTCACATTCCGAAATTTTTCTCCTATCATACTTCGGTCACAAACTTCAGTTTCATTAGGAATGATCTCGATATTTAGTCCATATGCGTCTCTGATTCTGCATAGCAAGTCGTGCTTTGATATTTTAGGGGCTGTCACTTGGTATAAGCCGGCCAAGTCCGGAAAATCTTTAATTAAATTGCTTACTGTTTTCGCTAAATAATTGGTAGTCACACCCGAGTAAATAACATTTTTATAGCCTTGGACCGTTTTTCCATTTTGGCTTAAAAACCATTCGAGAAGAGACTTGAAATTTGCTAATTCGCGTCCTATTATTGACGTCCGCAAAGTCAATGCGTTGGATTCTGTGGTTTCACCTAAGTATTTAGTTTTTCCATATAAATCTTCTGCGTCGGATGGATCTTCCTCCGTATAATCACCTTTTTTGCCGCTAAACACACAGTCAGTGCTGAAATGAATCAGTTTCCCGTTCCACGCATCTAAACATTCCGCCAGCACGTGAGGCAATAAAGCATTCAATGTAATACTCGGAATATATGCCTTAGCTTCCTCTCTTTGCTTGACTATTCCAATGCAATTAACCGCAACATCTGGCTTAATTGTGTCCAACTTTTCACGTAAATCAACTAAATCTGCCGCATTAGTGCCCTCGATTATTTTGTCGTTTTGAAAAAGGTCAATACTGGAGTAAAATGGCTCATTCAATTTTCCTAAAATAGTGCAGTAAACATCGTCAAAATCTCTGGATAATGTCTGAAACATCTTATGGCCGAGCATTCCTTCTCCGCCCAAGATCAATATTTTCATTATTTGTCACCTCATAAATCTACTATCGGATAATGCTTATTCATTCAATAATTCAATTACTCTTTATTCGGCACAAAAGCCATTTCATTCCCTCAAAATGAGCAATAGGTTGACTTTTAAGTCAAATGCAGTTCTTTTGCAACTTAAAATAAAGAATTACATAGAAGTATACTCTTCATTGGAAGGTTGATCTGATTTTGACGCAATTTTATTTCGCAATGTCTCTCGCAGCTTGGCATATTCTTTGGGTGAAAGCGCCGTAACTGCCCAAATAATTGAAATGCCGAATCCGGCCAACCTCCAAGGGATACTTTCCATAGGAATAAAAGCTGTAATTCCAATTGCCATAGTGCTTGCTATCAAAGGCCGCCAATTACCATTTTCAATATAAAAGTTATTGAGCCATTTGAAATAAAAATAAGTCGTTATGGCGCAAAAACTCCAAAGCCCTACCTCCGCGGCAGCGGCTCCATAAAGACGCATTTGAGGCTTTACCGAATAAAAAATAATTAAAAATACAGCATATTGTGCTACACACTGAATGTTTCTAGCCCTGAATCTTTCCATTGGAAGCATAGGCCCGGCTAATGCGTAAGATATGGACCGGAAATAATGCCCAGCCAAAATTAGTGGAAACAGCTTGGTTGCCGCAGAGAAATCTTTGCTGAAAAGTAGATTCACTAGAAAATCACTCGTTAGGAGAGCGAACAATATCACCGGGGTATTTATCAACAAGGCAACTTTCAAATTTTTATTCACTTCGGAGTTGATTTCGTTCACATTGGTCAACTGGCTTAGCTTGGGAATCGTGTGTATTGTAAGAGCATTCAATAATACAGCCATTTGTTGGTTGCAAATTGCGTAAGCCGCTTGGAATATCCCGTTTGCCGCAAGCCCGAGGTCAGCTATTATTTTGGTCCTTACTATAAATGGAATCAAGAGATAGAATGCAAATGATGGAATGTTTGCAACTCCAAATCGCGTCAATTTAACGAGGAGTGAGGAATCAAAACGCGATTTTCGTATTTCAATTTTCAACTCGGGACTCATTTTGCTGATGGCATAAAATCGCGTTATTAAGTAACCGATAGCAGCGAAAATTAACAGATGAATTGCAGCGCCGGTCTGCTTCCAAAAATACACTAATGGCACAGCAATGATAAATCCGGCTATAGCTGTTGCTACTAAAGCTTTGGAATATGCTTTGGTTTCCAAACTTGCTTGCAGGTATGTGAACCAAACTTGTGACTGAATAAGGAATGGCACGCCTAATACCGCGGGAATCAAGTAAAAAAACAAATTGATGTCACTTAACGCCCAAGACGCCAATTGTTTTATAAATATCAGACAAAAAACTACAGTTATAATAGAAAGCAAAATGAGTGTTCTGGCATAGGTCTTGATATAAGAAGGCAAAAGTTCTGGCTCTAAAGCCCTTACCCTTGCGAAGTATCTCGTTGCACCAACTTGCATGCCCATCGGAACTGCATTGGCAGCGAGATTTTGCACATTTTGTAGCTGCGCGAAAAGCCCCACACCCTCTGGACCTAAAATAACGGCGAGGATCTTGTTTCGCACCATTGACACGAAGGTGCTGGCTACTTGCGACGCACTAAGAGTTATTATCGCCTTCAGAAGGGATTTTATGGTTTCGCTCCTACTAGGGTTCGTTGGATAATTGGCATATGCTAATTTCAGCTACTGCATATTCGATTTAATATTATTGTCGGATGCCAATCTAACCTGCCTGAGCACAATCCGCCAGTCTCAAGTTCAATGCAGTTTAATCTCTTGGGTGAAAGTTATTATGGAAAAATATATTTGCGCCTAAAAAAGATTTCTTGAGATTTAACATCGAAAACTAGCGTATTAATTATAGACCCCTAAATGGAGAAATATTCCATGCACTACAGTCTTGTATCCAAAACTATTAGAATATTAGCGGTTGCTAGTATTGCTTTGATGGTTTTCTGTTCTTTTGAAGCTGCGGCGTCATTAATCCAAAGGGACCTATTCTTAGGCATAGGCGAGATGGAATATGAAGGCCCACAAGAAGGGGTGGCTGCAGGGTGCGGTTTTTATCCAAACCCGGCGCCTTCGGGGACTTTCGCTATTGATCAGGACGTTCATTTCACGGGGAAGTCTTCACAAAGAATAAATCTCCCGCCAATTGTTGACGCAAACGGCCAAAAAAACGCCTCTATATCTATAAAAACCCCTATTGGTCCGAATGAGCCTATTCAAGAGGGTGATTCTATACACTTTTCGGCCTATATTAGATCTTCGTCCGTGCTCGAAAATTGTATTGTTGTATGTTACATTTCGACTAATGGATCGAGACCGTTGCTCATTTTCCCTTTCCAATCTTCCCAGCCAATTCTTCAGTGGACTAAAATAGAACGAACTTTTCAGATTCCAAAAACACCTCTAAATGAACAAAAACAAACAGAAATCGCAGTTTTTTTTCAATTGATCACCATTAAAAATTGGAATCCTTCTTTGCCGGCTTCCGGAACTCTATGGGTTGACAATGTAAAGCTAGTTAATTTAGATAAAATGGTTCAGGTTCCAATGGTGAACACTAGAAGGCTTAGAACTTTTGCAGTCCGGCAAATGTACTCAGATCCGCTTATTACAGCGTCGAAGACTGATTGTGGAAGGTTTCCGTTTTATGAACCCAGGCACGCCCTTCAAGTTAAAGCGCTGCGCCCAGATTTTTTGGCCCATACACTCATCTCGGCCGTCGAAGCGGCTTATAAAGTGAAAGACGGCAAGATAGAATACGAACACAAAATAAATCCTAATTGGCTTCTCTACAAAGCAAATGGGAGCCCTTTTACCGGTAACTTTGGTCCCTATATGGTGTTTCACAAAATAGATGTGGGGAACAAAGATTATCAACAACACTATATCAAATTGGCCTTAGACGCTGTAAAACGACGAGGCCACGAAGCGGTGATGGCCGACTCGGTCTGCGTAATGTGGTCTGACTGGATAAAAGAACCTGCATATATTAAAGATTCAAATGGCTCGCTCAAACTTAAGTACACCAATAACCAGGAATGGGCGAATGCAATGATCGATTTCCTTAGCACGGTCTATACTGCCTTAAAATCCGCTAATCCTTCCGTTTTGTTCTTTGTAAATAGCGGTTGTGGAGGTGTTTGGAGCGAGTTTCCTTGGAGGGAATATTTGAAGTATTGCGACGGAGTTCTGATTGAATGCAATCCATTTTACAGGGATGAATCCACTGATTTGCCTTGGCGGCAAGGCATATATCTGGGTTCAAATTATTGGAAAAAACTTCTCCTCGATTCCTTGGAAATTGCAGCTTCCATAAACCAATCGAGACGATTTATAACAATCGTACAATCGATGTTCGATTCAGGCGATGTCGCAAAACGACGTTTTTCACTTGCAAGCTATTTGCTTGGAGAATACTCCGGCAGCTATTTAGGATTTTGCACTGATAAGGGCTTGAGGGATGCATCAAGCGCCCCGGAGTATGAAACCCTCGAGGTAGCGAATCTTAATATAGGTTTCGCCATAGAACCATACCGATATGATTCATCCGGCCTTTATATTCGCCGCTTCTCAAATGGGCTGGTATTGGTCAATCCCGATGAAAATCAAACCAAAACCTTCAACCTAACGGAAAGCTATTTTGATTTGGACGGCTCAGTAGTTTTGCCCGGTATCAAGCAAATAGGTCCAGTATCGGCGCTGATTTTGTTGAAAAGAAGTGACATTGAAATATCCATAAACTCCGATAAATCCGAGGCCAAACCGGGCGATGAGTTCTACTTGATCGTAACGTTTAAAAACTCGGGAAGCCGCCCGGCTTCTAATATCACTTTGGATGTGCCTTTGCCTAGGGAGCTGCAATATATTTCAAGTGCAAGCGGGTCTTATAATGAGGAGTATCATAAGGTAACTTGGTCAATTGAAAGCTTGCCTAATGGCCAAGCCTCAGCCGTCACTTGCAGGGTGAAAATAAAACATTAACGAAGATCAATTTTTGATAAACTCTGCAATCATCGCGCCCTTGAGCCAACGAAGGCATTTTGCATCGGTTATTTTGCCCCAAAATCTACAAAGAGTTAGAAGGAACTTTGAGAAGGTTAAATACGTATAAGCTTGGTCTACACAACAAATTGCTTCGGTTTTAAATCCAGCTTTTTCGAAGATTCGCCGCAGCCTCCAAGGCGTATTTATTCGATAATAAGTTGGGCAGTTTTCCGCATATTCTTCTGGAATGGTTAATCCCCTAATCTTTCTGTGTACAGACTCAGGCGTGTGCTTGGCAAACAAGAATGCCGGGTTTGCCACATTAGGCAGAACTGTGATAAACCTGCCTCCCCGCTTCAATACCCTGTAACATTCGTATGCAGCCTCCTCGGGCCGCTCAACGTGCTCCAACACCCATTGGCTTACCAATAGGTCTGCGGTTTCCGATTTGAAAGGCATACAGCTAATGTTGCCTAACACGAATGCTGATAAATGTTTGTTGTTCGCCCCTACGGGGTCTATATCCATTCCCACGCGAAACGCGCTTTGAAGCCCTGCCTCGAGAAGTATCGCCGACTGTTGACCCGATCCCGGTTCAATGATTGTGTCGATGGGATTTTTCGCGACATTAGTAAGCAGTTCGAATAAAACCTTTTCCCATTTTGTATTTGAGTCTTTCAAGATACTACTTCAATTCTTCTTAAAATCTGCCAAAAAGTTAACCAACTTCATTACTTAGTCTTAGTCAGTTGCTTGATCAACTCGTCATACTGTTCACCAATCTTGTCGGAGGAGTGAACATCTTCTATATATTTACGGCCCCTATCTCCAATCTCACGCCGCAAACTCTCATCGGCTATAAGCTTTCTTACTGCGCTGGCTAGCTCTTCGACTGTGTTGCAGTGCAACCCAATTTTATATTTGCATAAAATCTCATCAGGGTCATAGGTTGCTACAACCGGGACGCGCCTCGCCCAAGCATCCAAATAGGAGTTCGGAAACCCTTCCATTTCCGATGTATGGATATGTAGTAGTGCTTCTTCATAATATTTCCCAACATCAGAGTATGGAACTGGTCCTAAGAGCCGAACGTTTGGTATATCGTGTGCAATATTTTTTGCTTCCTCAAAAAGTTCGGGTTCGGTCTTTCTTGGACCTCCAATCATATAAAAATCGATTTCCGGGACATCACGAGCGACTTCAAGCAGCATTTTGGGCCTTTTTACAGCCAAAAAGTTCGATACCCACAACGCATACTTGCCTTTTGAACCATTGCTAGCAGGTATCTCATAAATATTTCTTATTAATATACTTTCCTTTTTAAAGTTCTTTTTCAATAACTCCTGCTGGATTTCGGTCTGGGCAACTACGGCATCGGCATATTTTATCCCCAGTCTATAAAGAAATCTGAGCAGGAAATTGAACTCTTTTTCAATGTCCCCGTTTACGTCTTTCTCGTGCGCTAGCCCGAAAATGAATCGCCGTTTTTTGAACTTACACCAAAGGCTTATTAAGCCAATTATATAAGAACCGCCCCTAAAATAGTAAACGTCCGCATTTGCAGCGGCTAGCCCCTCAATAATTCGCAAAAACTTTATGCGTTTGTGTATAAAATCAGGGTTTTTCAATCCAAACGTTTTTATAAGTGTTATCCCTTTTGAGTTAACCATTACATCCGGCTGTCCAAAGTCGTGAACTAGAAACGAAACTTTATACCCTCGTTTTAATAATGCTTCGGCAATCAACTTTTGTTGCAGTTCAGCCCCGCCGACAAAATCAATCTTTTCATCCGCCAAAAGCCCATAAGTTCCTTGTGAAGTTGAAATAATGCACAGATGCGGCGAAGTGTTCATCATTCACTATGCCTCGATCCAATGGGGAACAAGTTTTTTATAGATTGCTGTCAACTTTTCGTAATATGCCTCACTTGAAAAGCGAGTTTCTAAAGATTTTCTGCCCTCTATTCCAAGATTTTCGGCTAGTTTGGGGTCTTGATGAAGCGACAAAACCTTATTTGCCAAATCCTCATAATCACCACTCTCGAAAAGCAGTCCATTTATTCCATCATCGATCAATTCAGGAATGCCTCCTATCCTTGCGCCAATCGCGGGCTTTCCCATCGCAAAGGCTTCCAAAACAGTCATTGGGCAGTTTTCATACCATTCAGAAGGTAGGACTAACGCACGCGCATACTTCAAAATTTCTTTCACTTGTTTTGGCTCTTGTCTTCCCCTGAACTCGACTTTTTCGAGACCGTGGTCGCTAGCAAATTGCCGCATCTCTTCCATCATTAAGCCGTCTCCAACGATCACGAAGCGGACGCCTTTCAATAATTCAGCAGCGCGCAACAAGGTCATAACGCCTTTTTCTTCGCTAAGCCTCCCTACATAAACGAAATATTCGCCTGGTTCGAACTTAGGTTCATAAAGTTCTGGGTGTAGAGAGTTATGCAGAGTCACTATTTTATCTGCCGGCACACCGCCTTTATTCATTATTTGCCTCATAAACTCGCTTGGGGCGATGAATATATCTACATTCTTTAAATAAGTGCCGGCAAAATGGTGAAAATACATCTCAATAGCTCCCAAAACACTTTGGGCGAAAGACTGTTTGACACACTTCTGAAATATATTGTGGTAGTAACCGCCGTTTATGCACTTTTCGCATATCTTTCCATTGGCAACTAAACTGTGATTCGGACATATTAGCTTATAATCGTGAAGCGTCAAAACAATGGGAATATCTCTTTTTTTTAACGGAGGAATAATAGAAGGCGAAAGCTGGTGGTATATGTTATGCAAATGCGCTATATCGGGCTTGAAAGTGTCGGCTAATGCGGATATCTTGGACTTAGCTTCGAATGAATATACCAAATCAATAGCATCCCTAAGCCTTCTTAACCAATTGCAGTTTTTGTTGTTGTAGTTCACGTTTCGAACAAAGTATTTGGCCCACTCCGAAGGTTCATTGCGGTCATCCTGCATGGCAAAATGCGCTACTTGATGCCCGTGAGATTCAAGCATATGTATGTTGTCGAAATAAACCGTTTCCGCCCCTGCAAAATACCAGTGAAACTTGTTGCACATTAATACTTTCACGGCTCAACCTTCACACAATTTGGTTTGGAAACAATGTTTCTAAAGAAATCTGCATACCCTTGAACCATTTTTTCTAGGCTGAATAAATTGGTCACTCGCTCTCTTGCCGCATTTCCTAATTTATTGGCCTTGTCTGGATCGTTCTTCAACGAAAGGATCGCATTGACCAAGGCATCAACGTCGTTGGGCGGAATTATTATTCCAGTTTCACCGTCAATCACCAACTCGGATACAAACCCTACATCTGTTGCGATAACTGGTATTGCCATCGCTCCTGCTTCCAAAACTGTAAGCGGGGCGACTTCGGATTCAGAGCATAAAACTTTTGCGTCAAAACCTGCCATTATTGTTTCGGGTTTGGGAACATTTCCGGTTAAAAGCACGTTGTCCCCAATTCCCAATTTTGCTATTTGCTTCTCTATTTCAGGTCTTAATGCGCCGTCTCCAACTAAAACAAATGAAAAATCTGCAAATGTTTCAAGTAATTTTTTCGCGGCTTGAATAAAAATATCGTGCCTTTTTTCTGGTCTAAAGGCAGCTACAATTCCTACAACAAAATGATCATTTGGTACGCCTAAACTTACCCGAGCTTGTTCTTTTGAATACGAGTCATTGAATCGATTTGTATCTATACCGTTATAGATGACTGAAATTTTTTTTTGATTTACAAAGTACTTTTTCGAATACAACTTTCTATGTCTCTCAGTCAGGGCTATAAAATGCGGTATCCAAGGGCATAAAATCATCGATGAAATATTCTTGCGTAAAGCGTGTTCACTGAAACTCGAGTTGTGAATCCCAGTTACAACTTTGATTTGTTGCTTAGCCAGAAATCCAGCGGTTACCGCAAAAAACATTGACCACGGATTTGCAAAAGTGTGCAAAACATCTAATTTTTCTTCATCGATTATTTTTGCAAGCTTTCTAATTCCTTTGAAATCAAACCAACCGCTTGCCAATTTTTCATAAACCGGGACCCCGACTGCCCTCAACTCTTCACCAACAATGCCGGCATTTTCCAATGAGAGAATCACCGCTTTGAAGAGCCGCGAATCCATTCTATTTATAACGTTTTGAACAATTCTTTCTGCTCCTCCGATAGTCCAAGTGCGTTCGATGAATCCTATTTTGATTGCTCTGTTTTCTTGGCTGGGCAAACTATAGGCTTCCTCCCTTCGAGGCCGTTAGTTCAGGTGCGCTTCCTAAAAAATGATTTTCAACTTTGAGCGATGTTTTGGGGATTTCCAATGCTTTAAAGTATGCTGTAGTTATTCCTGCTATTGTAATCCAGTTCAAATATTCCGGGTGTGACATATATCGAAAATCGTGATTGTTTGCAACAAACAGGAACGAGGCAATATTAGCCGATAACGCCAGTATTAAGTCTTTATTGAAAACCGGAGCATCTTCAGGCAAACTTTTATATGCAACTACAGCCCTATAGGCTGTTATGACGAAAATTAGCATATATGGAATGAAACCTAATATGCCAACATCCACTAATAATCCTAAATAGGTATTATGGGAAACTGTAATTCCGCTTTTTGATAATATATAACCTTTTACTCTATAGTAAAATTGATGTTGATAATGCATATACCTTTGAACGCCGTAACCGGTCCAAGGCTTGTGAAGAAACATTTTCCATAAACTGTAAGCGGTAGTGACGCGGCTATCAAACGTTTGTTTAACACCCATGCGCTTTGTCCATGTTTCGCTTCTGGATATCGTCGGCCAGTTGGCTGAAATTAAAATCGCAGTTCCAATTATTATTATTGCAAAAGATTTTCGCACGCGTTTGCTCGAGAAACCATACAATAAAAGCCTCATTGCCACGGTTATCCATGCGCCTCTAGTGTAAGTAAAGAATGTGGCGACGGCTGCCAAAAAAGCAGAGGATATGCAAGTAAATTTCAAAAACTTGCTCCGGGTTCGATAGACAGTATATAGTGCAAAAATCCAAGCTGTCCCCACCACGATTCCCAAGCCGGTTGGCACTCCAAACGGACCTGAAGCGCGCCCTTTGCCTATATCTTGCCACTTTAATTCACCCGAGGCCTCCCAGAACGACTTGCCGGTGGTGTGTTCAAAAACTGCGAGTGGTGCAAGTATAAATGGGAATATTATTATCGCGATTATCGTCCTCCAAAGCCATTTCTCGTCGGAAAATACATACCGGGCAACGAAAAAGGTCATAAAGGAAAGAATATAATGGTCTAAAAGCATTTGGAGCGAATTGGTGCGCAAAATCTTCTTCCAATATGCTGGCATAATATCTTTTGTATATGAGATATCTTTATATGGCGGAAAAATAGCAAAAAATATCGTTATAGATAGGAATATTGCCATTAATATGTCTATTTGGTCAATTTTAATTTTTTGACCCTGCACACGCTCGATGGCCTTTCTTGCCGCTACCATCGTAATCAATAGAAGCAATGCCATTCGATCGAAGGTTATAGAAGGGAGTCCAAATGCAACATCATAGTTTCTTCCTACTGTAAACGGACCGATAAGCAACCATATTAAGAAACCTAATCTCAAATTGATCAAACAAATGAACAGGTAAATTAAAGCCGCTACAATGACTGCGGAAACGATTTGTAGTTGCAGTACCATCTCCGAGAGGAAATAACCAAGGGCTATAGCCAAAAATATTGGTAGCGCCTCTTGATATACTTTCGATCTTCTGACCCGATGAATGAAGCGGTCTCTTAATATAGGAATTGCGATACTTGCAGCCTGCGCTGTTTCGATGGGTGCCACAACTATAGGCATCAATGCATTTTTTGGGCGTTGGCGCGTGGTTAAAGCGTAGGTATTTGAACTACCTTCACGCTTTCTTTTAAGTAAACTGAAGATCCTTGCGACATATTTTTTTGTATTGTTAAGTAAATTGTGAATTAGTATACGCATATGCTGCGCCAAAAAAGGTCAAATCACTTAAGGGGTAGCTTGTAGCACTTCCCTAATTGTCGGTCCGATCTCACTTGCTAGTTCGCGAGCCGCTTTACTTGCTCGTTCAGGGTCCGTTCGAACCGGTGCAATGAAACGAATCAATGCGGAGGGCTTAACCTTTTTGGAAAATATACGATCGAATGAGACCTTTATTTTGTGTTTCCCTAATTCGGTCGTGGCCTTCCCTTCGGTCGCGAACCAGTAAATAACTATTTGATCTTGCAGAGACATTGTTTGGTGCATTTCCACAGCCGTATGCGTGAATCCGTCTTTTTCCTTCAAGCTGAAATGCCGCTTTTCCAAAGTGCGCCAACCCTGTCCCTCGAGGCAATATTCCGGCTGATGAAAATCTCCAAGGTCTTGCCCGTAAATTATAGCCAGTTGAACCAAATCACCGCTAGAGTTTACATATTCCGCAAGGAAGAGAGCCGCGGAAGGTAGCGCAGCTTTGGTGACTTCATCGAAATCTCCGCGTTCGCCGCCCCAATCACCGACATGCAACGGTATGTCTTCAAACGTTTGATTGGGACGACCACCAGTTCGGCCTATGGTGGGAGTTACATAGATTGCCAACGCAAAAACAGCCATAAAAATGGCTAAGAAGTAAGCACGGCTTTGAACTTTTGACATTGTACCACCTTGCTAATCTGCCATAAAATCGCAAATGCTAATACTAGAACCAAATAACCGGAATAATCGTGGAACGCGTGCATCGCTTCACTTCCGAAAAACTCTCCAACCAGAGCAATAAGGAAAATCCTTATTGAATTGACCACCAGACTCAGTGGCAACGTAGAGGCTACTAAAATCAACTTGCCCCATCGAGGCCCTTCCCTCATATAGGCAAAGAACACAGAAAATGCCAGCAGAGAGATCAAAAGCCTGAATCCACTGCACGGCTGCCCAACAAGAACGGCGGCATTTGGCAGGTTAATTTGAGCTCCGCTTTGTTGCGGGTTCAGACCTGCAATCTTTAGTAAAAGAGCAGCCCCGGTAGTGGACATAAGCTGGATTTTAAATGACATAAGTGTAAGCAAAAAACCCGGCAATACGCACATAAAGAATAAAAATCCTGCAGGGAAAATCATCCTTTTTGCCGCTTCAGTTCCTAGCAATACCCAAATGGACCCAAATACAACAAAGGGTAAAGTCAATCCGGTTATGCTCGGCGTTCCAGCGGTATGACCTATCAAAGCCGCGATTGTAGAAATTAAAAGCAGTGGAAGACCAAGCATCGTCGGCTTCGCTTTGATTGCTCCCAATCCTTTTCGGTCAAGATATACGGCAAATGCTGAAATCAGCGGCACCAAAACTGCGTGCGAATAATAGCTGTCTTTTTCCATCCATTTGCCCCACCACCAAGTGAAAACATTTGCTTTGTAATAAGCGAAACACATGATGAGCGCAGCCGCTATCACTGTTATTAACCATACATTATTCGACACAACACCAGCTATTGAATCCGGGTCAGGACGAACTTTTTCCTTATTTGCGGCTTCAACTTTTTCTTTCTTTATGCTTTTCTCTGTGATCATTCCATCTTCCATTTATCGAGCTCCCCTCTGCAAAAGGACCGCGGGAATGGTTTTCAAAAGTATAATTGCATCAGTAAGCAAAGACTGATTCCTGATATATTCAAGGTCCATTTCAACCCACCTATCGAATGTCACATCGCTTCGACCACTTATTTGCCAAATACAGGTTATTCCGGGAGTGACACTTAAACGCCTCCGCTGATACTTCGTATATCTCTCAACCTCGCAGGGTAGGGGAGGTCTTGGACCCACCAAGCTCATATCTCCTTTTAGCACATTGAAAAACTGGGGCAGTTCATCCAAACTAGTTTTTCGCAGTATTCTTCCAACTCGCGTTATTCGCGGGTCCTGTTTGATTTTGAACACGGGACCGTCCGCTTCGTTCAAGTGCATCAGCGATGCACGTATCTCTTCGGCATTCTGATGCATTGACCTAAACTTATAAAAAGTAAAAGGCTTGCCCTTTTTTCCAATCCTCGCTTGCTTGAAAATAGCCGGGCCAGGAGAGTCTAATTTGACCGCCAGCGCAATCAACAACATTAATGGAGAAAGAACTATAAGCGCAAAAAGGGATAGAACGATATCTATCGCTCTTTTGGCGACAGCTCTCCATCCTTTTAAACCGGCCTCTTGCCATTCCTCTTCATCTTCAACCGGCTCTTCTTTCTCCTGCTGGGAAAACCGTTTTCGACGCATTAGGTAACCAATAACGCCGCCGGCTCCCAATCCTAGCGTCAAAATACTTCCAGGTTCCGGAACCAAAATTGCCTGACCATCGCACACGCTTGCCAAGCTGGGACTAATAGTCAACAGCCAAATTAAAACCAATATGCCAAGCTTTTCGCTTATCAGGCTCTTTCTCCAGTTCACTCTATTCCCTCTCAGGGATATTTTGGATGTCCGTCTTCACCTCGCAGCCCGAGCAATTTTCCTGTTAATATATTTAAGAATTATCTTCTTCTGAACTGCTTCCCGTGCCGGTCGGTATTGCACGGATATCATCCATAACTTCTCGCCTGTCGCGTATGCGCAAAGGCTGATAAGATCTTCTGTAGTGGAAATAACCGTGAGAGTCTTCAGGGTTAGCCATATTCAAAACTGCAAACGCCAAATTGGCATCCGCTTTTTCCAGCCTGGATTTGAACTCGGTTTCAGCTCCTCTCGGAACAGTTCCGGCCGCTTGCACCAGCACTACGTTATGAATGTGCGTAGCCAATATTGCAGCGTCAGCAAATGCAACTCCCGCGGGGCTGTCGAATACCACTATGTCGGCAAGTTCTGAAACCTCAGTAGTGAACTCCTGCATTTTTGCCGAACGCAAAAGCCTGACAGGGTTATCCGGCTGTGGTCCTGATGCAAGAAGTAGTAACCCCTCGACCTTAGTAGGTATTACGACATCTTCTATAGATGCTGTTCCTGCCAAAATATTAGTAAGTCCCGCTTTATTGTTTAGGCCAAAAACTGCATGCAGCCTTGGCCGGCGCAGATCAGTGTCCACAAGAATGACACGTGCTCCATCTCTCGCTAGCGTAACCGCCAAATTTGCAGCGGTTATTGTTCGGCCGTTACTTGGCTCAGCGCTTGCAAGCAAAAAGGTATTTCTGCCTGTCTGCTCTGCCGTTCTCCAAATATTATCTGCCAGTATCTGATAGGAAACAGCAAGCGGCTCTGAGTGCTTCTGCATTGCAAGGTTATGCGCCCTCGACAGAGGCACTACTGCTGTTACAGGAAGACCTAGCAGGTTTTCAACTTCTTCAGGGGTGCGAACCGCGTTGTCGAGGTAATGTAGTAAGAAAGCCAAAGCGCACATCAAAATGGGGCTAAGGATTGCGGCCAATGCAACCTTGAATCCTTTTTGCTGGTTTACTACTGATGCCCTTGCAGGATCGATTACCTTTATTGAACTGCCACTTCTGGTTTCCTGTTCGCGTATGGTGGCTTCGTCCAATTTAGTCCGCAGAAGAGTGTATGTATCCGCAGCAGCCCTCCGCTCGAGCTCGAGCTTCGCCAGTTCCATTTCTTTTGCGGGAAGCGAGGACAGGTTGGCCATTTGCTCATTCAGCATGCTTCGAAGCGCCTTAGCCCTTGCATTGCTCGCTACATTTTCAACAGTGTTGGATATATACCGATCGAGCACGTTCTGGTAAATTGGGTTCACTTGTTCGGAAGTGCTCGACAATATACTCTGCTTTTCTTTCTCAAGTTTAGCACGTGTTTCATCGCGCCTCTTTTGGAGGGTTTGAACAGCAGGATGGTTTGGTCCTCGAGTCACTTCCATTCCTGCGAGTTCAGCTTCGATTCTCGCCAACTCAGTTGCCAATCCTTGCCACAATGGGTTTTGCGCAGTATTCAATGCTGCCACTTTCATCTCAGGCTGGTTTTCCAATTGCTGGCGAAGGATCTTCAATCGATTCGCTGTTTCGGCGGCAGTCAGTTCCGCTCCACTGAGCTCGCTCCTAATCGTCATGGCCCGCTGCAACATTAAATTGCTCTGAATCTCAAATTGCGTTATGTCGTTGTTCTGTTTGAATGTTTTTATCTGCTGTTGGATCTTGTCAAGTTCCGCCTTTGCCTTTGGAAGCTGAGTTTCAATGAAATTTTTACTCTCACTTGTGGCTCCGTGCACCAATTCGCTATAAAAACGAATGAACTCATTGACCATGATATTAGCCGCGTCGACTGCTTCTTCTGGGTTCTTCGCGCGTACTTCGATAGCGAGTATTTCCGTTGCTCTAATAGGCTGGACGGTGGTATTTCGGAGGATTTCGCCTGGGTCTACTGTGATGCCAAGGTTATAAAGCGAGTTCGCCGCTCGTTCAATGACTGTCTGGCTCGTTAATATGGTTCCGAGGTTTGACAGCCGCACATCAATGTCAGCCTGCATTACCGCTGGGTCTCGATATATTGCTACCCCTTGATTGGATGCTCCAGAACGCTCCATTATGGTTGTTCGGGCTTTGTAAATAGGTTTGGCGCGCCAAACTGTTACAAATGTAGTCGCCGTGCATACCAATATGCCGATAATAATGAGCCATTTTCGCCTTCGTAAAATCCTATAATAACGCCAAAGTTCCAACGGCTGTTCCTCCTGGGTGCCGAAAAATTAATATCTACGCGTTATGTATGTAGCCGATAGTATCGTATTCAAAATTTGCGATATTTTTGCCCAGTCCGGCGTGGAAGTTTCTGCTACATAAACTACGTCGCCTGGTTGTAGTGTTAAGTCCTGTTTCGTGTCGCCTTGGTTGATCAATTTGGTCATATTGAGCTTTATTCGCTGGGATGTCTGACCATTATTGCGGATTATCGCCACTGAAGACATAGTCCCTCGCGGTGTTGGTCCGCCAGCGAGAGATATCGCTCCCAATGCTGTCATGCCTTCTTTCAATTTGTATAGTCCAGGACGCATTATTTCACCTAGGACATAATACTGGTTTGTGAGGTCTTCGGGGATATTTATTGTATCGCCTTTCTCCAACTTTAAATTCTGGGTCATATCTCCTTTGTAAAACAATTTATGTAAGTCTAGGTGTATGACGGTGCCGTTCCTCCGAGTTAGAGTCGCGCCTTGCAAGTATGCATTTTCATTGAAGCTTGCGGCGTTTGCAATCGCCTCCATCACCGTATCGCCTTCACGAAATTCATATTCGCCAGGCCTGTTTACTTGCCCCAGGACTCTTACGGTTCTCTTATGCAATGCCAAAATGCTGACAACTACTCTTGGCGTCTTTAGTATCTGAGCATCTATATACGCTTGCGCTATGGCGTCAGCTAATTGAGTGAGAGTCAATCCCGCTGCCTTCATCGTGCCTATAAATGGGACATTTACGTTTCCTTCTGGGGTTACGTGCATATTCTGGCGAGACATATCAGGCTCGCCCCAAACATCTAGTTGAAGAATATCTTCAGGCTGTATGATGTAGTTTACATCCACAGCGGTTTTTGTTGGACTGTATGTAGCATTTGCCGGTGCGGCGCTTTCAGGCTGAGTGGAAGGCTGTGATGTCGCTTGTTCCGCGAAAGCATTAATAGCCAAAACCATTATTAAACATACTATTATGGCAGAGTATTTCAACCCGAAAATTCCTCCTTGTCGGAAAGGCTATGACGCTCCTATTAATTATTGGGTTAGGAATGCACTTCTTTAGGTGAATAGTCAAACCGTTACTGCCAATTGATAGGCTGTTCTTATTACGGGGGAATGTTGAAATCAAGTTCCCTTTTTCGAATGCATAAATTCAAGACGGATACTATCACTGCATGAATACTGTGTCAAGCAGTTAAAGATTAGAAGCCATAATTTCCCAAGTGGGTTCGAGTTTTTGTTTTACAGAAAACTATCTGTAAGTCAACCTACTTTAAAATACATCGCTTACTTCTATTTTGCTTGCGAGCTAGCGATATGGAGTCGTCTTCGTAATCCCTCCTTATTTCCTCTCCTTTTTATCTATCAAATAACAAATTGCAACACTAAAAATACAAGTGCTTCCATTGCTTTAGTATAGGCCAGGACTTCATTGGCATGTTTTTTGCATATTCCTTAAATGAAGATATCAATAACAAGTTTATGGATTGCCATTTAAGGAGTCGGTTCGCTTTGGATCCGTCAGCGTCGGATCCAGAAAGGCTGGTATTTTATGAAGTGGATGCATCACGGCTTAGCTCCGCTTTTACTGGTATTGTTTTGCGCCTCGTTAGCAACGGCGCGACCAAGGACTACGCCTCCAGGGTCGTTCCTGCAATATGGCGTTAAAACTAGTTCGCAATTAGCAGATCAGCTCCTTCGGGAACCAGTAGTTGGAAGGCGGTATCAGATCCATTTTGGCTTAAAGCCCTCTGAGCTTGCCGAATATTTCAGAAAGAACTTGCACTACTCGGTTTTGAAGAAACCATTGCGCATAACGGTTTATGGCATTGATAAAAAAGGCCGCTCTATTGGTAAAACAAGAATAGTTCCGGCAGGAACCCCTGTTTTTGTAACATCCACAGGAATCCCGCTTTTAAAAGCAGCTTGCGGAAATCCTTTCAGGGAGAAATTGCCAGTTATTGTCGAGCCAAAAGAGCAGGAACCGAAAGCAAAGGCTCCGGCCGCAATCGAACCTCCACCGGAAGATATAGTGACAAAGGTTTTGGGCGAACAACAGCCGGAAATTTCACCGTCGCCTGTGGAATCGCTTCCGGAAGTTTTCGCAGAGGCGTTGCCATTTGAAGAAGTTCCTAGCCCCGTGGCTCCAGAGACGCCGACACTTGTGGCTGAGGTTCCTCCAAGTGCGCCGACAACGGTTCTCCCACCGTTGGTTCGAGAAAGATCTTTCGGCTTATTGCCGTTACTTCCAATATTGGGAATCTCTTTGGGCGGTGGAGGAGGTGGCGGTGATAAAGAACCCATCCCGGAGCCAGGCTCGCTTACAGCACTTGCGGGTGGAGTTACGCTTTTGGGCTTCAGAATGTTTTATAACCACCGTAGAGGGAAAAAGTTAAAAAACTAAATATCAGTGATAGCTGATTTTGGACAAATGTTTTCCGGGGCTGAATTGCGGCATTCCCAAGGCTCCCTCCGCATTTCAGCCCTTTTTATCCATTATCCTCAAATCTTGCAACACCGAATCAGTTGCATTATTTCTTCATCCTCACAAAATATGGCTTCCGCACCGACAAGCCTTGATATGCCTGCAATTAAATCTTCGCACGGTTGCACATAATGCCTTGACCAGATTTTACGGCAATTATCGCCTTTTGGCACTAATAAAACCACTTGGTTTTTCCCAGGATAAAGAGACAAAGTTTCCCGGAGCATTTCTAGCTTTTCAGTCGGCAGCCAATTTAACTTTATCATCAACGGGCTATAAATGGGCGAGTTCTCTTGGAAATCCGCCAAAGAAACAGCCCCCTCACCATTCAAAAACTGGACCGATTCCGCTATTACTTCAACTATTGGGGGCTTTTCATCACTGCTACTGCCAGTATCTCTTAACGAAGTTTTCCCACTAACCAATAATATGCGATCTACGGAAATCTGCTCTGCAATATCCTTGAAAACCGATGGGAATATCGTAACCGAGATGGGCCCCGACATATCTTCAACCGTGATGAAAGCCATTTTTTCATTGTTTTTTTTGGTTATATGATGCCTTACAGCCGTAATTATGCCTCCGATGACAACTGCCTGGCCATCGGTTAACTCTTGTAAACTAGCCGAATTTGCTGTAGTCTGCGCCTCCAAGAAACTCCGAAATGGCAATAATGGATGCTCCGAGAGGTAAACGCCCAACAGTTCTTTTTCCATTGCAAGCCTTTCTTCCCTTGGGAAGTCTTGAACGTCTGCCCATTTGGCATTCTTTACGCATTCTACAGGAGTATCCTGAAAAAGACCGGGCTGCCCGTTTAGCCGGTCCTTTTGCGCTCTCATGGCAGTGCTTTGGGCGTCATCCAACGCTGCCATCAGCCGGCCTCTATTGCCGTCAATGGAATCGAGCGCGCCGGCTTTTATAAGTGATTCAATAGCGCTTTTTGCAAAATTGCCTTCAGCCTGAGTGCGGTTGCAAAGGTCGTGCAGGGAATCAAACTTGCCGCCTTTTTTTCGCGCAGCTACAATCGAATCTATGACTGTGCTGTTGCAGTTTTTTACCGCATTCAGTCCTAGCCGTATTCGGCCATTCTCGATAGTCACGTCAACATTGCTATAATTGACATCTGGGCAAAGGACTTCTATACCTCTTTTTCTGCATTCGTCAACATACAAGGCTAGTTTATCCTTATTTGTTACGTTGGAGTCTATTAATGCGGCGAAATACTCTACGGGATAATGGCATTTCATATAAGCTGTTCGGTATGCAAGCACTGCATAGCAGACCGCATGGGCTTTGTTGAAAGCGTAACCCGAAAATGGCTCTATGACATCGAATATTTTCTTTGCCACGCGTTCAGGAATGCCGTTGGACTTGGCGCCCGCAAGAAATTTTTCTCGAGCGGCTTTCATGTCCTTTGTTTTCTTTTTACTCATTGCTGCGCGAAGAATATCTGCTTGCCCAAGAGAAAACCCAGCTATCACCTGAGCAGTTCGGAGCACGTCTTCTTGAAAAACCATGACTCCATAGGTGTCTTTGAGCACGCCTGCCATTAGTTCGTGTTCGTATTCTATCGGTTTGCCAGAAAACTTGTTTTCGACAAATTTTGGAATGTTAGCAATTGGCCCCGGCCGGAAAAGGGCAATCATTGCTGCCAGTTCCAAAATTGAACTCGGCTTCACTTCTTGTATGTATCGCCGCATTCCAGGGCTCTCCAACTGGAATACGCCTGTAGTGTCGCCTGCGCTCAGCATTGCAAAAACTTCGGTATCGTCTTTTGGGAGGTTGCTGAGGTCTATATCTTCTCCGCGGTTTTTCTTGACATTTTCTACCGATTTTGCCAGTATAAATAAGTTTGCCAGCCCAAGGAAATCCATCTTCAAAAGACCTATGGCTTCCAGGCTGTCTTTATCATATTGGCATACAATTTCACCTTTGTTCTGTCTCTGGAGAGGAACATATTCCTGCAAAGGTTTGGCAGTGATTATCACTCCTGCCGCATGCGTTCCCGAATGCCTTGAAACCCCTTCTATGTTCCTTGCCGTTTCAATTAATTTCCTAACTTGGTCATTTTCAGCAATCAACTGGCGCAGCTCGGCGTTTTCTTGCACTGCGGTATCTATCTTTATGCCTACAGAAAGGCTTGGAATCAATTTTGCTACCCGGTCTACTTCAGACAATGGCATGTCTAATGCGCGGCCAGCGTCCCTTACGGCTTGTTTCGCTCCCAAAGTTCCGAAAGTGACGATCTGCGCCACGTGATCTTCACCGTATTTTTGTGCGACATATCTAATCAAGTCGTCTCGCCTATCATCCGGTATATCCATATCAATGTCGGGCATTTTTACCCGTTCTATGTTCAAAAATCTTTCGAAGACCAACCCATACTCCAAAGGGTCGATTTCACTTATTCCTAGTGTATAGCAAACCACGCTGCTAGCCGCAGAACCGCGCAACCCGATTTGTATCCCATTCTCTCGCGCGAACTTAGCGAAATCCCCCACAATAAGCAAATACTTTGGAAAACCAGTCTGTTCTATAACATGGAGTTCATACTCTATACGTTTTTTAATCTCATCGGTCAGTTCGGGATAACGTTCTTTTGCCCCTTTCCACACTAATTCCCGCAGATAAGTTTCCGGCGTGTGGTCAGCTGGTATTTCAGGGTCAGGCAGTTGCGGACGTCCGAACTCGAGCTTCAGATCGCACATCTCTGCAATTCGCGCAGTGTTGGCGATCGCTTCAGGAACTTCCTTGAAACACCTAGCCATCTCTTCGGGACTTCTGAAATAAAACTCATCAGATCCAAACTGCATCCTATCAGGGTCTTTGAGTGTTTTGCCTGTCTGAATGCACAGAAGAACCTCGTGTGCCGCGGCGTCATCGCGCCTGAGGTAGTGAATGTCATTTGTGGCCGCCAATAAAATTCCAGTTTCTCGCGAAAGTTTTATCAACAATTCATTGGCCACAGCTTGTTCACTCAATCCGTTTTCCTGCAGCTCAAGGAAAAAATTCTCTTTCCCAAAAATGTCACAATATTCGCCGGCAGCTTTTATCGCTGCTTCATAATCATTTTTCGAACAAAGGCTAGGTACTTCACCTGAAAGGCAAGCGCTCAATGCCAGAAGCCCCTCGCTGTGCTGGGCTAAAAGTTCTTTGTCTACCCGCGGTTTATAGTAAAAACCTTCGAGCCAAGAGGCTGAAACTAGCTTTATAAGGTTTTTGTAGCCCTTCTCATTTTTTGCCAATAATACTAGATGATATAGTTCACTATCTTTTCGCACCTCTTTTTGGAATCTCGACCTAGGAGCAATGTATACTTCGCATCCTATAATTGGCTTTATTCCAACATTCTGGCACTCTTGGTAGAACGAAATCGCTCCATACATAACCCCATGGTCAGTGAGCGCAAGTGAAGTCATTCCCATTTCGGATGCGGTTTTTGCCAAATCTTTAATTCGGCAGGCTCCGTCGAGTAAGCTATATTCTGAGTGGACGTGAAGGTGAACGAAATCTTTCTTGCTCATGCCTGATTCTGTAAATATCTCCAAAAAGAAAGTTCAAGTGAGGCCGCCATTCGGCGTTATTCAGATGGCTTTGACTTGCGAATTTTACTCCAAGGGTTCGGGACTGTAAAGCAATTAAGCCGGATAATGGCAATTTTTTTCAAATCCGAAGGCTTCGCCCAATATAAAGGTCTATATTCTAGGAGGATAGGATGTAAGATAACTTGGCACTTGCGCGATTATCTTTTGTGTGCAAGAATTGGACTTACGGATTAAGAATACCCTTGTAACGGTTTGTCTGCACAAAAAGCCCAGGAGATTTCAGATAGTTCCGCGCAAGAACCAGACTATCAACAAAGCAGCGTCTGATCCTGATGCCCAACTGGTGAAACAAGCGGCATCGGGGGATTTGCTTGCCTTCGAAGCATTGGTGCAAAAATACCAGCGCTCGGTTTATGGCATTGTGTCTAGGATGCTGCGTGAGCGCGACGAAGTCGATGACTTGGTGCAGGATATTTTCCTTCGCGCCTTCAAAAATCTGTGTCGGTTTCGCGGGGATTCTTTATTTAGCACTTGGCTGCACAGCATAGCTGTAAATACTACGCTCAAGCACCTTAAAAAGCGAAAAGCTAGGTTTACAGTATCGCTGGACGATCCGGATTTAGGCTTAGGCGATTCAATACCAGCTTTGTCAAATGATCCCGCTGAAGACGCCCAAGCGGCATTGCTTAAATACAATATCCGTAAACAAGTAGATAATCTTCCGGGCAAACATAAGATTGTTATTGTCCTGTATTATTTTGAGGAATATTCTTGTGAAGAAATCGCCGAGATTTTAGGCTGCTCAGTAGGCACAGTATGGTCGAGGTTGCATTACGCTTGTAAAAAACTTAGAACACCCTTGGAATGGCTGAACTCTGACGAGAACCGCTGAAAGATTGATATATGCGCTGCTATAAAATCAGAAAACTTATCTTGCCTTATATCGAAAATGCATTGAGCGCTGCCGACGTGCAGAGAGTTCGCAGCCACCTCGATGCCTGCGATTCTTGTATGCGCGAGTTCAAATCAATCAAATCCGTAGCGAGCGCGCTACGCTCGAATTCGTCTCATACTATACGCCCAAACCAATATCTATGGCCAAAAATAAAAGCTAGTTTGGAAGCCAACCAAAAAGAAATGGCAAATCAGAGAGTTAGGAAACCAGTTTGGGCGACTGCATCGGCAGCTATAGGACTGGTTCTAATTTCTCTCGCAAGCCTGTCTTTAATGCTACCTTATTTCAAAACTACTGATTCCCAAAAGCAAGATGCCATAGCCAGAAGGCCATCGAGTTCAGTTTCTCGAGATTTTAGTAAAACTAATGAGAATGTTTCCAAAACTTTTCGGCCATTGGAAGTCAAGAATAACACTCAGTCACCCTCCATAGACGTTGGTAAACCAATTGGAGCGCCTACCAAACCAAAATCAATTGATGCTTCGACGGGAAAAAGTTTGAGTCAATCCCTCGCCAAACCCGCCTATGAATCAAAAGCCGAACAGGCTCCGGCAAAGCGAGAGATTGACGAGTCAAAATCTTTGAAGGAAAGAAAAAATCAGGTCGCCGATTCGGAAGCTAATACTAACGTCGCCTACGCAGATATCGAAGATTTTGATGAAAACTTCAAAGAAGATAAAGATGATTTGCCTGTTCCTCCGGCTGTGGCTATCGGCCGGATTGAGCATCCCAAATCTACCTTCCGAGCAGTCCAAACCATAGATTTAAATCTATCGGAAGCAAAGGAAGATATGACATCGGTTGATATAATTAACAAAAACGATAGACATGAAAAGCGTAAAGCTTTGTTTAGCTATCCTTAGTAAATTTATACTCATCTTGCCAGCAGTCTGTGCGTTCTCTCAAGCAGTCCCGAATGTGCAGCAATCTTTTAATCTTTTCAATTCGGGAAATGTTAATTCCGCAGTGGAATCTTTGAGATCGGCTCTGTCTCAGCAGCAAGATGACCCTGTTTTGCGAATCAGTCTGGGCGTGATGCTTGCGGTCGAGCGCCAATACAATGAAGCTGTCAAGCAGTTCACTGCGGCCGCAAAGATTATTCCAACAGATCCATTGCCTTTGTTATTGGCAGAATCCGCATACGACGAAGTGGATAACGAAAAACAGGCTGAAATAATTCGCGCAAAAGCAGATAGCCTGCTTAAAAACGGCGATGCCCGCAAAAACTTGGCAAAATCCGCCAACATGCTACAGGTTGCCATTGCAAAATACCCTGACAGCGCAATTTTGCATAATTTGTTGGGTGATATTTACCAGTTGCTCGGTGAGAACCACCAAGCTGTTGAATCATACAAATCAGCCGCAAAGCTTGCAACCTGGTGGATCAAACCCCTTTTCAATCTCGCTATGGCTTATCTGCCAAAAGATCCAAAAGCTGCCGCCGATTCGTTTGAAAAAGTTATCGAATTAGATCCAAAAAATCTGCGGGCATATTTATGGCTTGGTGATGCATATGAAAAGCAATCCAAGTACTCCGAAGCTTTACTCGCTTATAAAAAAGCTGAGGGTTCAAAGGAATTGAGTAACCAGGCAGCAATTCGCATAGGCAATATTTACCTTAAACAAGGTTCGATTCCCAAAGCTAAAGATATTTTTGAAAAAGTGGCGAAAGATGATCCCGACAATGCTGCTGCTAAAGCCGGGTTGGCTGAATCATATATTCGCGAAGGACAATTCAAGAAAGGTATCGAGGCTTTTAACGAAACCGCGAAGCTTGTGCTTCCAAGTTCGCCTAAAGAATCCAAGATAACCGTGCTCAATAACTTGGCAAATGCTTATATCGGAGCAGGCGAATACGAAAAAGCAATTAAAATCCTTCACGAAATAATAGAGTTGGATCCTTCTTTTGGCGACTCATTTACTGCCATTGTCGCTGTTTACCGTAAAGCAAACCTATTGGAAAAAGGCATTGAATATTATTGGCAAAAAATGCGAAATGAACCGGTGAACCCAGCGGATGCTCTTATTCTTGCCGAGTTACTCCTGGAATCTGGCGATTTTGAGTCCGCCAAGAAAACATTTAATACCGTATTGCAATCCACTAAATCGGAACCATTCATCACTCGCGCTAAATCTGGCCTAGCCCGAATTAAAAAAGAATCAAAGTAGCAAAAACTTAGAGCAGTACGCAACCCCCTCTAATAAACAATACTTTCATCTTGCACTTGTTCATAATGCTTGAATATTATTTTTAGTTGCCATATACTCATCCCAAAATGCCACTAGGTAAAGGAAATATCTATCTATGAATGATTGGGAAAACCCAAAGCTAACTAATAGAGGCCGGCTTCCGGCGCGTTCTTATATGTTTGCTTATCCTAACCGTGACTATGCTCTAGCGTTTGATCGTGATTCCTCGCCTTGGTTCAAACTTTTAAATGGAGAGTGGAAATTTAACTATGCTGCCTCGACGGCGGAGGCTCCGGTAGGTTTTGAAAAAGTGGACTATGATTCAAGCGTTTGGGATACGATTTCCGTACCTTCGAATTGGCAATTACTAGGTTATGGCAAACCGCACTATACCAACGTTCCTTATCCAATACCGGTCGATCCACCTCGCGTTCCAACCGAAAACCCCACCGGCTCATACATTCGCGATTTTACTATTCCCGATACCTGGTTGGGCAATAGGGTACTTTTGCGGTTTGAAGGCGTAGATTCGGCTTTCCACGTATGGATTAACGGAACGCTAGTAGGCTTTTCCAAAGGAAGCCGCATCCCAGCAGAGTTCGATATAACAGATCAAGTTAAAAGCGGTAAAAATATTATCGCCGTCCGGGTTTATCAGTGGTCAGATGGATCTTATTGTGAAGACCAAGATATGTGGTGGCTTAGCGGTATTTTCAGGGACGTTTACTTGTTGAGTGTGCCGAACACTCACGTTGAAGATATTACGGTAAGAACATCGTTTGATGCTGACTACCGAGATGCCACACTCACTGTTCAAGCGATTATTTCTGGAGCAGAAGGTTCAGTCGAAATTGAGCTTTTGGATCGATCTGAGGAAAATATTGCCACTGCATCTACCGATGCCGCCGATAAAATCGAGATAAGCATTCCAATACAAAAACCCCATAAGTGGACCGCAGAAACCCCTTATCTTTACACACTCCTTGTCACATTGAGAAGCCCTGCAGGAAATGTTATTGAAGTCACTCCGCTTAAGGTAGGATTTAGGCAAATTGAGATAAAAAATGCCCAGCTCTTAATTAACGGGACTCTAATAAAGTTTAAGGGAGTCAATAGGCACGAAATACATCCGGATTTCGGACGCGCGGTTCCACTGGAATCGATGATTGAAGACATTCTGCTTATGAAAGCCCACAACATAAACGCGGTTCGAACATCGCATTATCCTAACGACCCTAGATGGTATGATTTGTGCGACTACTATGGCCTTTATTTAATCGATGAATGCGACCTTGAAACTCACGGTTTTGCCTTTGTGAAAGACTGGCAGGGAAACCCATTGAACGATCCGGATTGGCTCGATGCCTGCGTAGACAGGATGGTAAGAATGGTTCAGCGAGACAAAAACCATCCTTCAGTTATTCTTTGGTCATTGGGCAATGAGTCCGATTTTGGCGAAAACCACATCGCAATGGCCGAAAAGACACGGGAACTGGATCCAACCCGGTTTATTCACTATGAACGCGATTTGGATCTCAAAATTGTCGATGTCTTCAGCCAAATGTATACGCACGTTGACTTGGTAGCTCAAATTGGGCGCGGCGAAGAAAATGTCCACCATCCCGCAGGCCACTATGCTCCAGCCGGCCATCAAAACAAGCCCTTCATTTTGTGTGAATATTGCCACGCTATGGGAAACGGTCCCGGAGGATTGCTTGAATATTGGGAAACTTTCTATTCGTATCCACGACTGCAAGGTGGCTTCATTTGGGAGTGGTCAGACCACGCATTGAGGCAACGCTTGCCTGATGGCACGGAATATTTCGCCTACGGCGGCGATTTTGGAGATATCCCGAACGATGGCAACTTTTTGTGCGATGGATTGGTGTTTCCTGACAGAATCCCGTCACCTGGTCTAATTGAATACAAAAAAGTTATCGAGCCAGTGAAGGTAGACGCTGTCGACTTGGAATCTGGCATATTGCGCATAACTAACCGATACGATTTTCTTTCCCTCGATCACCTCAATCTTTCTTGGTCAATTGAATGCGATGGTAAATTGCTGGAAAGAGGGATGGCTTCCATCCCTTACGTCGAACCACAACAATCTGCTGACATCAAATTGAATTATTCAATGCCAAGAAATGTCGCCGAAAATACCTACCTCACGGTTTCATTTACACTCGCAAGTGATGAGATTTGGGCTCCAAAGGGGCACGAGATCGCCTGGGCACAATTCAAACTGCCGGTTCAAGTTAAAAAGCCGCGTGTTCTCAAGATTGCTGAAATGCCACGTTTGCAAGTCAATGCCGAACCGACCAAATTATCGGTTTCCTCTCCTGATTTTAGCATTGTCTTCGATTCCGTCAGAGCTATCATTTCTGACTGGCAAGTAAGTGGCTGCATTATGCTAAAAAGGGGACCCCGAATGAACTTTTGGCGAGCTACTACCGACAATGACCGAAATTTCCACAACGCGTCGCCTTGGCGTGATGCCGGTCTTGAAAACTTGCAGCACCGCACAGATTTTTTCAATTTCGAACAGATAAGCGAAAACGAAGTTCGCGTATTTGCAAAAACCCGCATTGCGCCGCCAATTAAAAACAACGCCTGGAACTGCGAGTATATTTACACTATCTACGGCAGCGGTGACATTATAATTGAAGTATATGGAATCCCAGAAGGAGAATGGCCGGAATCGATTCCCAAAATTGGATTGCAAATGGGACTTCCGCTCGATTTTTATCGCTTCACCTGGTTTGGTCGAGGTCCGGGTGAGTCTTATTCGGATACAAAACAGGCAGGCCGATTCGCGTGCCATAAAAAGAGCGTTGATGAGTTGTATACCCCATATATCTTTCCTCAGGAAAACGGCAACAGGACGGATGTTAGTTGGGTGGCTATGACCAATGAATACGGATTCGGCCTAATTGCTTGCGGGAGACCTACTCTCAATTTCAGCGCCCATCGTTTCACTGCTGAAGAAATGGAAAAAGCTAGGCATAAACACGAACTCGTGCCGCGCAATGAAATCGTGCTGAACCTAGACTATAAACAAAACGGAATTGGTTCGCATAGCTGTGGCCATCCGCCTTGGGCTCAATACATTCTTCGTCCGGAAGAGTTTAGATTC
>FWPV01004133.1_pt1 | contig 31449 bp, 26 predicted proteins | sample 2228371 | NCBI WGS metagenome assembly FWPV01 (sample SAMEA103939776, study PRJEB20133) | metagenome
GTCGGCTCTATGGTGGTTTTCCAAAATGGCCGCCCATTCAATTCCGAATATAGGCGATTTAAAATCAAATCCGTTTCAGGCAGCCCTGATGATTATGCGTCTTTGCGCGAAATTGTTACTCGCAGGCTTGAAGCAGCAGAAAAAGGAGATTCCAAATTCGCTTCGATGCCTGACCTCATCCTCATAGACGGCGGAAAGGGCCAGTTAAACGCCGCATTGTCGGTTCTCAGCGAGAAAGGTAAGAATATTCCTGTTGTAAGCTTGGCTAAACAAATGGAAGAGATTTATCTTCCTGGAAGTCCCGAACCACTCATCCTGCCGCGAAACTCTAGGGTCCTGCAACTTTTTCAAAGAGTTCGTGATGAAGCTCACCGTTTTGCCGTTACCTACCATAGGCAGCTTCGATCGAGACCGCTGAAAAAGTCCGCGCTTAGCGACATCCCCGGCATCGGGCCTAAACGAAGTCGCGCTCTTTTGACGCATTTCGGGTCCTTGAAACGCGTTAAAGAAGCAGGGATTGACGAATTGTCTTCCGCACCTTCAATGAACCGCGCGGCAGCTGAAATTGTTTATGCATACCTTCACGAAAATGAATAACAACAGCTACAGTTCCTTCATTGTCCATACAGCAGTTGGCTGGATTTCATTGGTTTTCTCGAACTATGGAATATGCAAACTTTTTATGCCAGTTTCATTGCGCGAACAAGCCGAAAAACACCTTTCCGTTAAAGGAATGACGCCATTTGCTGTGGAAACCCATAAAGAAGCATCTGCCTGCGCAGAACAGCTTCAGCGATATTTCAAAGGCGAAGAAACTAGCTTCGACGTCCAAATTGATTTAAGCGCAACGACAATATGGCAGCGCAAAGTCCTTGAAACTTGCCGCCAAGTACCATTTGGTAAGACAATTACCTATGGTGATTTGGCAGCTAAAAGCGGCTCACCAAGAGCGGCGCGGGCAGTTGGCAGGGCGTTGGCAATCAATCCAGTGCCAGTGATAATCCCTTGTCATCGGGTTGTTGCCGCAGACGGAGAGCTTGGAGGATATTCGGGCGGTATTCATATAAAAATGATGCTCCTGAAATTAGAGCGAGCAAACTTTGAAAGCAGGGGGTAAATTGTGCATCTGGTCATTCGCTGGGCTATTGCCGCTGTTGCCCTTTGGCTTACTGTAGCATTGGGCCAGCAGCTTGGTCTCGATATGCGGCTGGAAGGCGCGTTGCCTGCCATACTGGCGGTTTTCTTTTTATCTATCGCCAATGCGTTAATAGGCAATATCATCAAATTGCTCACACTTCCCATATCTTGCCTCACTTTGGGGCTGTTTGGGTTCATTGTGAATGCTTTGGTTTTTTGGTTGGTTGGCGGAACCGGTATAGTAAGGGGATTTGAAGTAAACGGATTCCTTGCAGCTCTATACGGTTCACTAATGATGGGGTTTTTATGTGGAACAGCAAACAAGTTCATAAACCCGAACCAGTGAAAAAGAAACAGTTAGTAATAGTGAGCGGCATGTCCGGCTCCGGTAAAACACTGGTTGTTCATACTTTCGAAGATTTGGGGTTCTTTTGCATTGATAACCTTCCCCCGGAGCTACTTTCGAACGTTACAACACTTTGGGATTCCAAGGATTGTGAAAAGCGTGATGTGGCTTTGGTTGTAGATGCCAGGGCAGGCTGCCTTTTTGACGGCTTTCTCGAGGCTTACGAAAAGCTATCCCAAACTCAGCTGGAAGGCTTTGAAAAGCCCAGAATCTTGTTCTTGGATGCCGACGATGAAGTTTTGGTGCGTAGGTTCAAAGAAACCCGACGCAAGCATCCCGTTTTCGGCAAAGGAAGGGATATGATCGAAAGCATTGGTTACGAACGTAAAATGCTTGCAGAAATAAAGGCGCGCGCGGATAAAATCCTCGATACCTCCAATCTTGAACCTGCAGGGCTACGCCGAGAAGTGGTAAAATATTTTGGCCGCGGTAGGGAAAGCTCACAATTGATTGTGACTGTTGAATCCTTTGGATTCAAATTCGGTATCCCTCTCGATGCCGACCTAGTGTTCGATGTCCGTTTCTTGGCAAATCCGCACTACGTTCCATCACTACAGCAGCTGAATGGCAACTCAAAAGAAGTCGCGAACTTTGTTTTCGAAGATCCACTCACAAAGCCTCTAATTGAAAAACTTTCATCGCTTCTAGAGTTCTCCATTCCGCAATATATCAAAGAAGGCAAGGCTTACCTTACCATAGCCATTGGTTGCACAGGCGGCCGCCATAGGTCAGTGGTCATAGCAAATGAGCTTGGAAAGCTCCTTTCCGAAAAGGGGGTAGAGGTTATCATCAAGCACAGGGATATTGATGAACCTCGAAGCAGAATAACTGAAAGGCCGCCAGATCAGGATTAACACCAATGAGACGACTTGCAGGGACAATAAAGTGGCTTTATCCCGGCATGAATGTAAAGCGATGGCTGTTGCTTGTGCCGATAGGGGTTTTTATTTGCCTAATGGGCGTTGTTCTAATCGCGAATATCCGCGTTCTGGACATCGCCGACTCCCTAGCAGGCATCATATATGAAAAATATGGAATTGACCTTAGTTCTCCCGCTCCGGCGCTCGTTGCAGGTTCAATTCTTATCATTGTCGGAGTGCTCATCATTTTTATCAGCTTCCGCCAGGTAATCACTTCCATTGCCAATGTCTTGATGCCTGATCGGACTGAAAGCCTGGGCGAGATGATTTACCAACGCAGGTCTCTTGCGCAAGGTTTGCGAGTCGTTGTAGTTGGCGGAGGCACAGGACTTTCAACAATGCTCCGCGGTCTTAAAGAATACACCAGCAATATCGTAGCCATCGTTACAGTTACAGATGATGGAGGCAGCTCCGGCAGGTTGACGCGCGAACGCGGAATACTCCCACCAGGTGATATCCGCAACTGTCTGGTAGCCCTCGCTGACGCGGAACCTCTCATGCAGCAACTTTTCCAATACCGTTTCGGCGAAAATAGCGGTGCAATGAAAGATCACTCTTTCGGCAACTTGCTCATCGCCGTAATGACGGAAATCACCGGTGATTTCGAACTCGCTGTCAAGGAAACGAGCAAGGTCTTGGCTATTCGCGGACGAGTCTTTCCTTCCACTATCCAAAATGTCACACTATGCGCCGAAATGGAAGACGGCTCTCTCCGCGAAGGTGAAACAAGTATAGTGGAAGCCCGCCAGCGGATTAAACACGTATTTTTGCATCCGGCAGATGTCAAGCCCCTCGATGAAGCGCTTCAGGCACTCGCTTTTGCCGATGTGGTCGTTTTGGGGCCCGGCAGCGTCTATACAAGTGTCATCCCGAACCTTCTGGTTAAAGGTATTCCCGAAGCCATCGAAAAATCTGGCGCCATTAAAATTTACGTTTGCAACGTTATGACGCAACCAGGCGAAACCGATGGATTCACCGCTTCCGACCACGTTCGCGCCATACTAAATAATTGCGAACATAAGTTATTCACTCACGTGTTGGTTAATCGCCAAAAACCGTCCGAAGAAATGCTTGAGAAATATCGCAAAGAGGGAGCGGAACTGGTGGTCCCCGATATAGAGGTTATACGTGAAATGGGATTCCGTCCAGTCATTGCAGATCTTATTAGCCAGACTCAGGTGGTTAGGCACGACCCAGCTCGCCTCGCAGAAGCGATATTCAAGATTGCCCAATGGTGAACACTTATCCCAGAATAGTATTGGCTTCGGCTTCCCCTCGCCGGCAGGAACTGCTGAAACTCATCGTTCCCGATTTTGAAGTCGTCCCTAGCGATTTTGACGAAAAATCAATGAATTTTAGTAAAATTCCACCAACTCATGTGATTCAGGCTTCAATTGCAAAAGCCTGCGCCGTAGAGAAAAACTGCCCGGATGCCATTGTGATTGCGGCAGATACGATAGTAGTTGTTGATGGCAAAATCTTGGGTAAACCACGTGACAAGAAAGAAGCCTTCAAAATGCTTAAATTGCTTAGCGGTCGTGCTCATTATGTTTATACAGGTCTTACAGTCACAAGACGATCGCCGCAATTTTTGTGCTCGCAGTTCGAACGTACAGAGGTCAGATTTGCACAGCTTTCAGATGAAACTATCAGAAAATACATAGCTACTGGAGAACCTATGGACAAAGCGGGCGCTTACGCTATTCAAGGCAAGGGCTCGGTTTTTGTGGAAGGAATAACTGGCTGTTATTTCAACGTTGTAGGCCTTCCACTGCATCGCCTAAGCAAAATGCTGAAAAACTTTGGGGTAACTCTCGAACTAATTTAGCAAATTAAGCTTTAGTTTCGGGAATTCAATTCACTCCCAAAGTTTTCGGGAACTCCATTTTCCAAGTTCAAAGCGGCATTCAGTATAACTTTTCCTGGCAAAAGATTGACAGAGTTCAGTTGTATTGGGAACTTCCAATCTTCCAAGTTTAATACGGGATTTAAAACTCTGAGCGCTTGCTGGACTAATAAATCTGGCGCAGGGACACCTCCCACCTTTACGCGGCTGGCTAAAAAATCAATCTTCGCGGGACCGCTGATCTGCAGTTTGCCGAAAGCCTCAACGTTCGCCGATACGCCAAGATATTCAGGCTTCCCTATTATTGTGATTCTATCGGCACCTATGCTAATGTCGCTTATTCGGTATGCAGGATGCTTTTTTTGAAGATAATCGAGCAATTGTTGCTCGGAAATGACCGCCTCAATCCTTGTCGATTTTACTCTTTTGATAGCCCTTGTTTCAGGGTCGATCTTGACATCATCCATGTAAATGTTCAAATCTTGAACGGGATATTTACCTGCAACCAAGGCATTGACTCCGGTAATTTTCAATGAGTCGACTTTATTATTTGCAAGGCCTGAAATACTGGAATCAGCCTTTACGGAATAATGTTCAGCAGGCCCAATGAGCTCGGGAAGTTTCGGCAAAACGGCCTTTTCGATTTTTCTATTTACGCTTCCTGTCCCGCAACCGGAAAGAATTATGGCAATTATCGCAGGCAAAAACAATCTGAATAGCTTTCTCATTGCACTCCGAACTTTACTTTGTGGTATAATCGTAAGCGCTGCCTTGGAGTAAAGCTCCTGCGGCAGTAGAAGATTGTATCATATCAACGGAAAAAGCTAAACATTATGGGTCTGGTATCCCGATTTTTCAGCAAATTTTCACGTTCTATTGGCATCGATCTAGGAACCGCAAACACGCTTGTTACCGTCCGCGGCCGCGGTATTTTGCTTCGCGAACCGTCTGTTATAGCCATTGAAGTTGAAACCCGCAAGGTTTTGGCCGTCGGTGAAGAAGCAAAACGGATGATCGGTCGAACTCCTGGAAACGTGGTCGCAATTCGCCCTCTAAAAGACGGAGTCATTGCGGACTTTGACCAAACAGAAGCTATGCTCCGCGGTTTTATTAAAAAAGTGCACCGAAGAAACACTTTTATTCATCCTCTTGTAGTAGTGGGCATTCCTTCTGGCGTAACCGAAGTCGAGCGAAGGGCAGTCATAGATGCGGCCAAACGCGCAGGCGCCGACGAAGCCTTTCTTATTGAGGAGCCTATGGCGGCAGCTATTGGAGCCGGCCTTCCTGTCAGCGAACCTGTCGGATGTATGATTGTGGACATCGGAGGTGGAACAAGCGAAGTCGCAGTCATTTCCTTGGGCGGTGTCGTCACTAGTCGTTCAATCCGCATCGCCGGAGATGAAATAGATGAAGCTATAGTAGCTTATGTCCGAAAAACATACAGCCTTCTCATCGGAGAACGCACAGCCGAGGAAGTTAAAATGAAAATCGGTTCGGCTTACCCTTTCGATGACGAAGAACCAAGCATGGAAGTCCGAGGCCGTGACCTTATCACTGGCTTGCCCAGAAGCGCAACCATAACCGCGCCCGAAATTCGCGAAGCCATACGCGATCCGGTTTATGCAATCGTTGAAGCAGTTAAACTTACCTTGGAGTTGACTCCACCCGAACTTGCTGCAGATATAATGGACCGCGGAATTGTCCTGGCAGGCGGAGGAGCGCTTCTTCACGGCCTCGATAAGCTTTTGTCTGTCGAGACTGCGATGCCGGTTCACGTAGCTCCAGACCCTCTTAGCTGTGTCGTAATAGGCACCGGAAAGGCGCTGGAAGAATCTGAAACGAATCCAGCCCTGAAAAAAGCCCTCATCAGCTCCAGCCGTTTGGGCTAATATACATTCATCCGGTCGGCGGCAGGCAACGATGGGAGAACGACATTAAATAAATGCTGCGACAATTGCGTAGCGCCAAGTTCATCGTTCTTTTTATGGTGCTCCTTTTGGGCTACATATTAGGAGCTGCCCAAAAACGCGCTTCTATTGAAGGAAAACCCTTCACCCCTGCTATCGTAATACAGTCAGCTATATATCCATTTCAAAAGGCATTCTATTGGTCCGGACACCCTTTTCGTTCTGCAAAACAAGCCCTCCGCACTCGAAAAATGTTGCAAAAAGAAAATTCCCGGCTAAGGGCTGAAGTTCTCAGGCTGACCAAGGAGAACGCGGATCTTCGTGAAGAGCACTTCGAAAATATGAGGCTTCGCGAAGCCCTTAACTTTCGCGTTTCAGTTAAAGAAAAAATGATCTTGGCTAGGGTTATCGGAATGAACCCAAGCCAGCACTTTGATACTTGCACTCTCGACGCAGGCAAAAAAGACGGCGTCTACAAGTCAGCCATCGTGATCACACCAAGAGGACTAGTGGGCAGAGTAGTGCAGGTTGCTCCTTCATCCTGCCAAGTTTTGCTTCTAAGGGATCCATCGAGTTCGGTAGGCGCAATTGTCCAGCGTTCCAGAGCTCAGGGCATATGTGAAGGCCAGCAAAGCGAAACCTTGTTGCTTAACTATCTGCAGCGAGATGCCGATGTCCGTATCGGCGATATTGTTATCTCATCGGGCATTGGCGGGATATACCCAAAAGGCATCACCATTGGCCGGATCAAATCTATTATACATAAACCAGGCGACTACTTGAAATCCGCAGAGGTATCTCCGAGCGTGGACTTTGAAACCCTTGAGGAAGCTTTCATTATGCTGGAAAAAGGCGGATGACTAAAATCACTTTTGCAATTATCTTATCTGTGGCGATAGCCGGCGCTGCCCAAAATACAATTGCTTACCGGTTGGCGATCGCAGGCATATATCCAGACTTCCTACTCGTAACGGTGGTCGTTCTTGGCCTAGTTACAGGAGAATCCTATGGAGCGATTTCAGGGGGGTTGGCAGGTTTTGTCCACGCCTCATTGGCCGGCTCCAGTTTCGGCACTTTCATTCTTAGCCGCGCCATATTGGGATTTGTCGCAGGACTGGTGAAAGGGGCGCTTTTTCAGGATAATCCAGCAGTTATATTTATTGCCGCCTTCATTGCAACCATAACAGGGGAGACAGTTTTTATCCTCTTCAATCCGCCGGTTGGATTGTTCGCTTGGGCATCGGCGCTGCCGTTCACCGCAATGTATAACGGAATTATTGCGATGCCTATTTATTGGTTGCTCAGAAGGTTAATTCACCCTAAAAACAAGCCTCGTTATATTTATCATTTCTAAAAATGCCGGAACCGCAATGTTTCAAATACGTCATAAAATTTGGTGAAAGGTACCACGTATCAGGCGGAGAGGCGGCCGAATCGCCCAGTATAAGTTGAACCTCCCATACTCGGCCGCCTCTCACCTTTTTATAACCGGATAATTTGTAGACAATTTATCCGGTTATTATCGTTTCAGGTACGAAGCAATCGCTTCGTCGTGCACTACTTTAACCGGCACTCCGTGAGTTGCCGCGGCAGCTTTGCAGTCCTCATATTCAGGAGCGAAGTTCTTTATACAATCGCCTTCCCTGCCAATTTTAATCCTGATATCGCCATATCGCGTTGATATCGTCTCCCATTGCCGTTTTAGGCAAATGCGCTTACGTTCCGCAACCCTGACACCTAGTGTAGATGATTCTTGGAATATTGTGTCCGTTATCTTTGCAAGGTCTTCGTATCTGCATAGGACTGTCAATAAGGTCCCCGGACGAGATTTTTTCATTTGCACCGGCGTCAGAAAAACGTCGACAGCTCCAGCCTCGAATAGCTTTTCTATAACCGTTTCATAGATTTGAGGATTCAGGTCGTCCATATTTGTTTCGACCTGCACGATGTCTTCGCCAATAATTTCCGAACCGCTTTTTTCTCCAATAACCAGCCGAAGAACATTTGATAGCGGCAAATCAAACCAACCCGCGCCGTAACCGATTTTTTCTATACTCATTGGAGGGAGTTTGCCCAAAGTTTTCGATAACCCGGTCAAAATGGCCGCTCCCGTAGGGGTCACTATTTCTAACTCCGTGTCCACTCCATAAGTTGGAGCCCCAGCCAAAAGTTCGGCCGTTGCGGGAGCTGGATTCGGCATCCTTCCATGCTCGGCCTCTATGTAGCCTTTCGCATAAGGAATTGCCGATCCATATACTTCTTCGATGCCTAGAAGTTCCAATCCAATACAAGCCCCCACTATGTCAATGATTGCATCAACAGCTCCAACTTCGTGAAAATGTACTTCGTCAACCGTCACGCCGTGAACTTTCGCTTCTGCCTGGGCCAATTTACGGAATATTTTCAAGGCATTCGATTTCGCAATGCTGGATATTTGGCTTTTCTCGATTATGTCCTCTATTTCAGATAAATGCCGGGAATGTTCTGTGTGATGCAGATCAACCTTTGCAAATGTAGCAGTGATGCCACGCTTGACGGTCTTTTCAAAAGATAATTCATATTCGTGCACGTTTAGGGAAGAAAGCTCTGATTTGAGTTTTTCTATATCCAAGCCTGCATCAACCAAAGCTCCCAGAACCATATCGCCGCTTATGCCGGAAAAACAATCAAAATATGCAATCTTCATTTGTTCACCAAATGGGCGAAAAATCCCGCTCCGAAACCATTATCGATATTTACAACTACCACGCCGGTAGCGCAGGTGTTGAGCATCCCGAGCAGAGCAGCCAATCCATCGAAACTAGCTCCATAACCGATGCTGGTCGGGATCGCTATTACCGGCTTGCCGACTAATCCCCCCACCACGCTTGGCAAAGCACCTTCCATTCCTGCCGCAACTACTATCACGTTCGCTTCGAGCAATTTCTCCTTTAGCGCAAACAGGCGGTGAATGCCCGCTACTCCAACATCATATCCGCGTTCAACACGGCTGCCAAGCAATTCCGCCGTGACCGCCGCTTCTTCAGCAACCGGTATATCCGCCGTACCGGCGCAAAGGACAAGAATATATTTGCCGTTTTGTTCAACTGGATCGCTTTCTGCTATCTCGCCCGGAAGTTCAATTATCCTTGCCGCTTCGTGATAAATGGCGTCAGGGCGCTCTTGCAGTAAATACTCGTAAGCTTCTCTCGAAGCCCTTGTAGCAATAACTTTATGCGTCCGCTTTGAAAGCTTGTTTGCTATTTCGCGGATTTGCTCAGGAGTTTTGCCTTGGCAAAAAATCACTTCTGGAAAACCGGTCCTTATATTTCTGTGGGTATCTAAACGAGCAAACCCCAAATCCTCAAACGGCAGGGATCGCAGCTTCGCAACAGCCTCTTCAATGCTTAATTTACCGTTCCGCACTTGGGACAAAAGTTCTTTAATCCAGCGCTCATTCATTTACAAATCCAGAGCCTCATTCAAGCTGCCTGTTCGGTAACCTTCCAAGTCCAATGTTACATATTTAAAACCAAAACTCTTGAGTTCCTCGACTAATAATTCACGGATATCGGCTTGGCATACTCGGCTAATTTCTGAAGGCATTACCTCGATTCTCGCAACTGTACGATGCCAGCGCACTCTTGCCTGGTTCATCCCTAGCTTCCGAAGCAGGTTTTCCGACTTCTCCACCATTTCCAGATTCGAAAGAGTTATTTCTTCTCCATAAGGTATTCTGGAAGCAAGGCAAGCATAAGAAGGTTTTTCGGCTGTTGGAAGTCCCAATTTTTTTGACAAAGCTCTGATTAACGCTTTTGTCATTCCGAGTTCGAAAAACGGGCTTCTAACACCCATTTCCCGCGCAGCGTTCATTCCGGGCCTGTAATCGCCTGCATCGTCGGCATTTGCCCCATCTAGTAATGTCGGGCGTCCAAGCTCTTCTGCTTTTCGAATTAGCGCCGCATAAAGCCTCTTCCTACAATGATAACAGCGCATTGGAGAGTTTTCTCGGAATTGCGAATCGCTAAGATGGTCTAACTTGATGATATGATGCTCCGCCCCAATGCTAGCGGCTAGCCTCACTGCTTCCTCGATTTCAATGCGTGGGTAGACTGCACTGTCAACAGTTATTGCCGCAGCATTATCCCCAACTGTATCTACAGCTGCTTTGAGTAACAAGGTGCTGTCAACTCCGCCTGAATAAGCAATACTTAAAGGAGCCAATTCACGCAAAAGTTTTTCCAGCGCTCTATAAGCTTCATTCAGGTGTTCTTCATCGAATGCCATTGTCATAGAAATAAAAGGACGAAGTGAACTTATGCACACTCCGTCCTGTCGTATTATCGTGCGGTTTCAACATCAAGTATAGAACCCGCCGTGATGGCTGTCAAATGCTTCAGGCTGCTTGTTTATTGACTAAATGTGTTTGTCGGCGCTTGATATTTTAATCCTTTCATTTTGTAAAAGCCTATATTTTTAGCTATTTTTTACTGCGAGATATTCGGGCTCCATTGTCTGAAAGAATCCATGTGCATCCAAATGCCAACGAATCCTGTCATAGCCCAAATTAATGCGGATACAAGCAGTATAATCGCACCTATTAATCGATAATCCTTCCTTCCCGGCTTCCAAATCGGCAGCCACGCGAATATGCCCGCGATGCCTGCCGTTATAAATCCCAGCCCAGATAGCAATGGCTTCATCGTCAAGTCTAGTTTTATGAACCTTACTCCTATCACTAAAGCGGCGAGACCAAATATGAATGCTGGGATTGCGAGCGGGTTCAGCTTCAATCCTTTTTTCAACGAGTACGCCGCCCCAAAAAGCAATGTTCCAAACATTATGGACGACTCGCCAAATGCGGAATTGTAAGCGCCAGGAAGGGGCCAAAAATAAACCATATGCAGCCCGGTCAAAACTAAAATCAAACCTGGAACTGCAAAAGCCGGGGCGTATTCCGATCGGCTTTCGGAATCGATCCCTCTCCATACAAAACAAGCGAGCGATGCCAGTCCTGCAACTGCGGCAAGTAGCATGACAGTCACGTAGTCAATAAACATTTCTAATCCCCCTCTATTGTTATCCGATGTTTAACTGGGCGGGCTGATACAGTTTTTACAATTCTTCGCAGAAAAACTGGCGAGTTGGTTCCCTACTACCGCCAGCCGTATTCGTAACCCGCCTCATACATCGCAACTACATTTTCAGCCGGGCCAACTGACTGAATGTTGTGGCACGGCGCTAATATATACCCACCATTCTCGCCAAGTATGCGATAATTGTCCTGTACTTCTTGCCGAACTTCCTCAACTGTCCCAAATGGAAGGGTGTACTGGTTGTCAACGCCGCCGTGGAAAATAAGCTTGTCGCCAAAATCTCTCTTTAACCCCTCTCGCTCCATTCCGGGACAGCGCCATTGTACCGGATTTAAAATCTCTATGCCGATATCTATCAAATCTGGAAGGATATCTCGGACCGCTCCGTCAGTGTGGTGAAAAACGAATGACCCGTTTTGCTTGGTCAGTTCTATCATTCGCTTCATCCCCGGAAGCAAAAACTCGCGAATCACCTCCGGAGAATACATAAGCCTGTCTTGGCCGCCTAGGTCTTCGGCAACATAAGTAATGATAACCTTTCCCGGTATCGCTTCGAATATCCTCAGAGTGTTCTGATAGGCCAGTTCGAAAAGTTTGTCCAAAATATAATGCACGATTTCAGGGTTTTCTATCAGGTCCATAAACGCTTGTTCTTCACCCCGTAGCTGCTTATACAAGAGAAACGGCTCCGAACCGCCTCCGCGAATCGGCTCGTGTTCGTGCCCTTTTATTTGGTTCGGTATATCTGAATAATCCCACCAGTCAGGCTGTGGCCACTCGTAGTTTGCTTCAATCTCTTCCACGCTTGTATAACCACTTAAAGGCGCATTGGTAGCCTCGGAATATTGCCCGCATCCATAATCGACTTTTACCCGCTGAATGCCAAAGATGTCGCATCCTTCTTTGGGCGGAGGTCCAACATATCTTGGGCCCACCTCAAAAGGCCTGTCTATATGAAGCCGTTTCAACGCTTCATCCAAGCTGCAACCCAAATATTTGCAAAGTTTTTCGCTGGCTTCTGCAGTAGCCCAATAATCCATGGGCACTCGGTCTGGAGTCTGTCTTGTCAAAACAGCAAGCCAACGCTCGCGTGGAGTCATAGTTTCTTTTGGCATAGTGAAAACTCCCTTTGCGCAATGTATTCATAATATCATAAAATATGAAGTGCTTTTACCTATCTTTTTATCGATCTCTTCTTTATGACATGGCTAGTTCAATAAAAACCTTCTAAATATGAATCAAAACTCTTTAAACGAAGTTTGATTTTTGCAATAAGTGTTCCTCTGTAAATTACCTATAATGACTATATAATTAAATGAAACATATATATATTACTTTTCTATTATATACTTTTCATTTCTAAAAGTTTTTCCCTTTGTCTTTAGCGTTTCCCGCTGGTCAGATGTATTTTCCAACTCTTTACATCTTTTAAGCCAAAACCCTGAATCCCAGCGTAGATTTAAAGCAACCGGTAACAAACCGCAGTATACTATTTTAGCGAATACAATTGTTATAATTGTTATAATGCTTTACAATAAAATGAGTTACTTAAGGAGAATTAATGTATTGGCAACAGAAATCGCATTGGAAAAATATTTAGATAAATTAGAAGATATAATAAGTCCTAATCACGTAGAGCGCACACGCGAATTGCACAAAAAAGCCTTCAATTTCGAACCTGTAGACCATATCCCTACAGTTATCTTCTACCCAATACCTGAAGATGAATGGCCCTCCTTCGATTTCCGCGAGATTCAACACGACTTTGGCAAAATGCTTATATCTGAACTAGCCTCGGTATATGCTGGCGCCAAATTGGGCGACGATAGGCTATACGGAATACGCGCTAACTACGGCACGGGAATAATCGCCTCTATGTTCGGCTGCCAAATTGTAGAGTTCGATAAAAACTTGCCTCTTGCCTTGCATTTGTCCCGTGAACAATTGGATTACATAATGGACCTTGGCATTCCCGATTTAAGTAACGGTATAATGGGTCGAGTCCTGGAAACCGTTGCTTACTACAGGGAAACTTTATCCTCATATCCCAAGCTTTCCAAATTGATCGGCTCGCAGGTATTTGATATTCAAGGCCCTTTCGACAATGCCCATATTCTTTGGGGTCCCGATATTTACGTGGCAATTTATGAAGAACCGGACAATGTGCTGAAACTCGTAGAACTTATGACCCAAACAATCAAAGCAGCCGTCAAAAAGCAAAGAGAGATCGATGGCTTTCCTCTCGACGAACACTGCTGTATCTGGAGCCATTTAGGCGGCCTTTGCGTAAGATTGGATTCCTGTGTAAACCTTAGCCGCAAACATTATGAGCATTTTTCCAAGCCTTTTGATATCCGTTTACTGGGTGAATGGAGCGGCTGGATACATTTTTGCGGAAAAGCCAATCAATGGTTCGATTCGCTTTTGGATATTCCAGGGCTAAAAGGTATCAATATCTCCCAAGGCGAGTATTACGATTTGAAAACTATTTACGAAAGCTGCGAACAAGTGAAAATTCCTCTCGTCCAATGGTGCAGGCCCTTAAACGATGAGATGAAAGAAAGAATACGCACCGGATTTTCGAGGATGGCTTGGGTTGGCAGTTTCGATGAAGCTTTGGCAAACTTGGAAACCCTTTATAAAACCGGGCACACAGACGTCTAATAAGAGGGATAAAAATCTTTCGCTGCCAATACCGGTCCAAAACGCAAAGCAATTTTAATTTAAAAAAACAAATATTTATTGATTCCTAGTTAAGGTTGGTATTCGCGCATTTTCAGATGCGGGTATCTTCAAATTAATCTGGCATTCTCCGGACGTCAAAAATCCGAGTTTACCTTTGCTCGATCCATTCTAGAAGATCATCCCACGAGTCGACAACCTGTTCAACTCCAGAGGAACGAAGTTCTTCCGCGCTGCGTGCGCCCCACGAAACTCCAATCATTTTGACTCCCGCTTTGCGAGAACTCTCCACGTCATAAAGGCTGTCGCCTACGAACACGGCTTCATTTGGAGTTACCTCGAGCTGTTCCAACGCTTTCAAAACTGGCTCCGCATCCGGTTTGGGGTTTTTCACATCGTCCTCTGTAACTACTGCGTCTAGCCTTTCTTTAAGTCCTAATTCATTGATGGCTCGGTATGTGCCGCCTGCGGCTTTCGATGTGACAAGTGCGGTCTTAAGGCCTTTTGCACGGACGGAATCCAGCATTTCTATAGTTCCGGGATAAAGATGGGTATCGAGGTTTTTGTATTTTCTATAAGCGGTTTTATAAACCTCTATGAACTCCTCCGCGCGGTTGCCGCCGAAAAGCTTTGCCTGCACAGATAATGGAATCCCTATCGCGGCGCGCGCGTCCTGGTCCGAAAAATCCAAGCCCATTAAGTCGAAAGTCTCACGGTTCGCTTTAAGTATAGCGGCAACGCTGTCTAACAAGGTGCCGTCCAAATCAAATAATAAAGCCTTCAATTCCATATCGGCATTATAACATAGTCTGAATGCAACAAACGAAAATCAAATCAAAGATTCACTTATGTCATTAATTGTTTTCCTTAAAAATGCATCAACTAAATAGTGATTTCAAGAGATTTTAGCTATTCGGAAAAGCGTCCATAAGCTAAAATCTAATCGACTTGTCTTTATTTTGTTGACGCTACAATCATCTCCGCTTATAATAACGGCAATTGCGGGCGGCTGTTCACGCTCGCTATCCTTCATTCTTTAAAGTCTAAAGATTCAGTTCTGTATAAGCGGTTCAATATGCCTGTAGAAAACGTTCAAAAAGTTTGGCTCGAAGTAGTAGAAATTGTAAAACATCGCACGGTTCATCCGAACTTCTGGAGGGCGCTGGAAATTTCCTGCGGAGTAACCGTGGAAGGCGACTTGTTCGTAGTGGGATTCCCGCCTGCCCATATTCCTATGGCAAGTCTACTTACTTCAGCAGACCACCAAAACGTCATCGAAAAGGCTTTGGAAGAAATTACCGGCGAAAAATACCGTCTTAAAATTATTGAAGGTACAACCCTCAGCGACTGGGCGCTAACCAAACGACGTGAAGCGGCAGCCGAGGCTGCCAGAAGGGCTGCTGAAGAACGCCGGCGCGTGGAAGTGAGCGCAGTCCGCACTTGGGATGGAGTCTCGGAACAGGTTTCCCGGAAATATGCGTCTTATCCCTTAAGGCAACTGCCCCAATCTCGTGCTAGATATTTGCGGGAGGCTATCGAGATTATTTCTGATGGGATGGATGAACTTATGAATCCGGAAAACAAGGACGAATTAGCGGAACGCGCCCTAGCGAGAGTAATTGAAAAAGTCGCTACGCTCGTCGAAATTCCCGGTCCACTCGTGGCATTTGAGCTTTTTAAATATCGTGAATCTTTAGGCAAGAAATAAATAAAGATCTAGGAGGCTCATTAATGAATAAAAAATGTCCAAGCATTTCATACGGGTTCACTCTAATAGAACTTCTCTGCGTTATAGCGATAATTTCCATTTTAACGGCAGTAGCCCTGCCGGTAATTAACCGCGCAAAAGAAACAAGCAAAATTGCAGCCTGCCAGTCGAACCTCCATCAGATTGCCCGAGTCTTTGCATCTTACGTAGCCGATAACAATGACACCTACACCTGGAACGGCGATCCTTATCTTTGGATGGGACGTCGCTGGCGTTGGCCCCTCAAAAAATATATAGCATTGAGCTCGAATCGCAGTATCGAAGACCCTAATAATCCAAACCTTTCAACTGGTCCAAAAGTCACAATTTTGCTGTGCCCGGCAGACTCTGAAGCGCTTCAAAAGTGGGATGGCACATCTTATGGCTATTCCGCCGCATTTTATCACTCGCCGGAACAGATCAACTCTATGACTACCGATCAACTTTGGAAATCTGCCAATCCTTCACCGCCGCCAATTGCCCAAAAATCCGGCTCTGTCTTATATCCTTCGAAAAAAGCTCTGGTAGGCGAATGGATGACTAACCATTCAGCGACGCGGACCAATTGGTGGGATTCAACACGAAGCGGCTCGCATAACTACGTATTTGCCGACGGCCATATAGCGTTTGTTCCAAAAGCTAAAATACTTCCGGCTGTCAGCGGGCTTCCGGACGTAAACTTGACCAAGGATGGAATACGCGGCGCTGATATTAAATAAAAAGTTGCCTAATTAATTATCTAGGATACAAAAATGCAATATCGGTCTCTATTTGGCTTCTTTGCCGCTGTTGCTCTAATTCCTTTGAATGCAACTGCCGCGGCCATTGCGCAAGTTCCCGATTCTACGCTCGCTCAGTTCGATTCGGATAACGACGGCCTTAACGATTTTGTAGAGTCGCTTCTGGAACTGGATCCGAACAAGCCTTATGAACGACTTCAAAAATCAGCCAAACCCTTCACATCTTTTCAAACTCACTCCGCTTACCGCGAAGACCACGATTTAAAAACGGACGCTGTTCTCGTTTTCAGCTCTTCAAAAGAAGTGATAGAGTCTTGGCAGAAGGAAGGCTACATCGTGAAAACTATGTATGGCTTCAGGGCCGGGCCGAATTACGTAGCCGAGCACGAGGATGAAGTGCAAACGTCCGCAAGCGGCGAACTCCTTCAATGTGGACCCGGTAGTTATTATATGGTCCCAACGAAAAACCGAATTGATGTTGCTTTGGACTACTTCCGGACTGCTATTCAAAACGGAACGTCGGCAGTCTGTCCCGAAGAACCCGAGTTTTGGGCAAATGCTGGTTACTCAAACGCTTTCAAGCGCGAATGGAAGGACTTTTACAACGAAGAATGGGTCGACCCGAGCAGTTCCGTCCTAGCGCGCTGGAAATCCGAAAACTTGAAGGCGTTCTTGCAACTCCGAATGATTCGTTCCATTCTCGAAGATGCTAAAAAACAAAACCCAAATATCATTGGAATGGTTGCTCACCATAGCCCGGTTAACTACTTCACTTGGGCTGTTCCATACTATTATCATCAGATCAACAACATACCACAGCTCGATGAAATAATCGGGCAAGTTTGGACCGGCACAGCCCGATCAGCTTGCAAATACGAAGGCGTAATGGCCGAACGCACTTTCGAAAACGCTTTCCTCGAATATTCCTCTCTTTACAACCACATTCGGGGCACCGAAAAAAGAATGTGGTTCCTGATGGATCCATTGGAAGATAATCCGGACCGGACTATGGCAGACTATCATACGAACTATCACCTTACTTTAATCGCTTCTCTTCTGTTCCCAGAAGTTGACGCTTTCGAAGTCTTGCCTTGGCCTGCGCGCATTTTCAACCGCGTTCCGGAAGATTTTGCGACAAGCATAAATATTATAATCCGTGCTTTACAGGATATGCACAAACAAAGCGGTTATTCTTTAAATGCAGGAACCGAAGGCATAGCAGTTTTGATTGCGGATTCAATTGGCATGCAACGCGCCGCGCCGCACCGAAGCAATTCGAGCGGTTTCTATGGTCTTACACTGCCGTTGGTTTACAAAGGTATCCCCGTTCAAATTGCCCAGTTGGAACGCGTTGGCGAACCTGGGTACCTCGATACTTACCGCGTAATACTTTTAAGCTACGATTTGATGAAACCAGTCGATGAGTCATACGGTTTAGCTCTTGCCAAATGGGTGAAAAACGGTGGTGTTCTAATATTTTTCGGCGGTTCGGACCCATATAACGACCTTCCTGAATGGTGGGCAAAAAAAGGTTACTCTACCCCGCAGGAACAACTCTTCCAAGAACTAGGGTTGGAAGTAGGTAAACATATCACGTCGATAGCCAAAAATCCAGAGTTCGTTAAGATCCTCGAGGCGGATAAACGATATATGCGCGGTGAGAACTTTCAAGTTTATGAAATAGACCTAACTCCGCACGCTGGCAATGGTGGCTACGCCCTTCTTAGATTTCGAGACAAATATCTCGATGATGGCTGGGGACCTTTTTTGTCTCAAGTAACAATTCGCGTCAACGGCAAGTTCGTGGGATTCTTCAATCCCGGTTCTGCCCAGGAACTGAAATACCTTGTCGAAGATTCCGAAAGCGCTCGATATCAAAACGCTAGATTTGCAGATGGAAACTCCTATTGGGTTTATCGTTTCCCTGTTAAGCCTGGCACCAAAGTTACGATTGGGCTTAGAATGCAAAACCAATTTTTGGTCGAAGCAGCGTCAGGACAAGATTTTTCGCCTTGGTTATTTAAACGATCCGCAAAAAATAGCCTTACAAAAGATTTTCCCCAAATAGTAGTGCCGGCCAGCACGAAAATAACCTCTTACACAACAGCAGCTCCGGAAATATATTCTGCAAATGTAACCGGGAAGGCCTTTTTCGAGCACAAATCGGGCAAAGGAAAGTTGGTTTTTGTAGGAATACAGCCGGAGTTTTTTGCAAGTTCGGCTATATCCGCAAACCTTCTGCGTGCACTTGTCCGATACTCTTGTGAATCGGCGGGGCTGAAATACAAAGAAAGCGGATTCTTCTCGTTAAAACGCGGCAGATACCAAATCACTCGGACTTTAAGCGCTTCTCACGGCATCCAAGGGCGATACATAGATATTTTAAGCCCTGAACTCCAACTTGTCGAAAACATAACAATGCCCCCCAACAGCGTTTCACTTTTGTACAACATAACAAATATCGCAAACAATCATCCACAATTGTTGTTCTGCAGCTCAAAAGTGGAACAACTAATAGAGCAATCCGGTAAAACATACATGATGGTATCCGGTCCCACAAATGTAAAGGCTGTTGCTCGAATCTGGCGTGCCGGCCGAAAATTGGTTCGGTCCGAAGCGTTCAGCGCAAATGGTGAAAAACTTGAGTTGGAAACCCGCGTTGACGGCGAAACAGTATTCATTAAGCACGATGGAGTCCCTAAAGGCGCAGTCGTTCGTTTGTTCTGGGAATAATCGGAGCTATTCAAAAAAATCTCTTGCCGGAAATATTTTATAGCAGGCTCTTTATTTCATAATGCTGCCATCAACCCAGAGTTACCAGGCGTTGCGGGATATTGCATCTTTGCTTTGCCAGGACGCTCCGGCCGACGATTTGATTAAAAATGCGCTCGATGTTGTTTGCAAAACCGTCGGCTTGCCTAGTGTTGCGTTCGCCTGGCGGGATGATTCTTGCCATTGTTGGTCAAGTTCAAACCCAATGCCTTTTGATCCACAGAAAGCTGCCGAATCCCTTTTCAGCCAGCCTTCAGCTCCGGATAAACTAATAAATATCGATTCTGAAGGCTGTTCGGCTTTGTGTTTGGATGTCCCCATGCCAAACGGATACCGCGCAGCCTTTGTTTTTGATTCTCGCCCTGATGCTGACAAATTCGCGGATTTGTTTGCCGCGGTAGGGGCGCAGCTTTCGCTCTTATTGCAGAAACGAGAATATCAAATGGCAGCGGAAGCCGCCCGCGAACACGTGCGGCAAAGCCTCGCCGAAGTGTCTGCAATTTACGAAATAGGCGAAGCAATCGATGCCTATTCGGTTGACCAGGTCCTTGCGCTTATACCTGAAAAGGCAGCCGCGGTTATGGGCGCGCAAGCCTGTTCGTTAATGCTGGTTGAGCCTGACGGCCGGCATCTGGTCATTGCCGCAAACTACGGGCTTCCTGAAGAAGTTGTGCGCGGAGCCAGAATCTCATTCGGCGAAGGAATCGCGGGCAAAGTCGCTCAAACAGGCGAGCCTTACATAATTCACGACTTGGAGCAAGATACTCGTTTTACCGGAACAGGCGTTCAGCCCAGGCCGGAAGTAGTATCCTCGATGTGTGTTCCCTTGCGGGACTCAAACAGCAATATCCAAGGTGTGCTGACGATTAGACGCCATTCGCCCGCCGAACGTTTCACTCAGGATGACCTTAAGCTTTTTAGTGTTTTTGCAAACCAGGCAGCGCTAGCAATTTCCAATGCGCAACTTTACTCCAGGCTCAATCATAGAATCCAAGAACTGTCCAATATCTCCGAGTTGATGCGTTCGATTAGTTCCACTCTCGACCTAGACAGCGTTCTAAACCAGATCGCGGAGAGTATCACCGAAGTAGTCGGCTTCGACCGCTGCTGCCTCTACTTGCTTGACGCTCACACTCAAGAGTTCAAAGCTTCCATATATAGGGGTTTTTCCATTGGCGAAGATATTCCAGCCTCAGTCCCCGCAAATGAAGGCGTAATCGGGCTCGCCGCTAAAGAAAAAATTCCCATATCCACGCAAATACCCGCAAGCGGCAAACTTTCAGGCTTGCAAATGTCTCTTGCAGCGCCGATCGTGGTTCGCGGGTCGTCTATCGGAGTCGTAGTCGTTGACAATCAAATAAGCAAAAGGCCAATACATCCAATTGCTGTGGAACTGCTTTCCACCTTCGTCAATCAGGCCGGTATAGCAATTGAGAACGCAAGGCTTTATGAGGCAATGGAACAAAAATATGCGGAACTGAACGTGCTTTATGAACAAAGCAAAACTCTCGGTTCTGCTTATGGCCTGGATAACGCGGCTTCTATACTTCTCGATGTGGCGCTGAAAGGAGTGGAGTGCGACGGCGGTTTTCTCATCATAAACGATCCCCACACCGGAAACCCGCAAATCCGTGTTAGCCACGGGCTCAATGAAAACGAAATAGCAAGAATATCGGAACGTGTTGGCACTGCGCCTGTCGCTTCCTTTTTGGATTCGCTCCGCGATCCAGTGGCATTTCCATTACACGAAGGAGCAGCTTTTGCCGAAGAAAAGTTTCGCCAGCTCGAAAGCGTAGTTCCGGAAGGAACTTCGGCCGTTTTTACACCATTGGTTGCCGAAGATGTCACCGTCGGTATTTTGATACTTTTCAGAAAAGGCGAAGAAACATTCAGCGCCAACGACCAGCAGTTGGCTACAATCATTGTCTCACACGCGGCCGCCGTCATTAAAAACGCCATAGCTTACGAACAGCGAATGCGCCAAAGCGTGATGGAACTCTCTGTCCTCTATGAGTTCTCAAAACGCATAAGCTCTGCTCCCAGCCTGGAAGAAGCTTTGGATTCAATTTTGGCAATCGTGGAAGAACTCGTCCAATGCGACGAATCTGTAATTTACGCCTTCGACCCTGAACACGGCCTTGTTATCCCTAAGGCTGTTCGCCTTGCGAATGGCGCCCCTTGTGAGGTTCAAGCTATTCCAGTGGATAGCGATTGTGTAATAGGTTGGGCTATACGAGAACGTAAAGCAATAGTTTCTCCCGACATAACAAAAGACCACAGATTCTGCCCGGTGGGCATCGCCGGCGATAATGTCCGCTCTTTAATGGCTATACCGCTAATGGTCCAAGACGAAGTTGTGGGAGTATTGGGTGTCTATGGTTACCGCCCAGGTCGATACACTGAAGATGATGTTCGTGTCCTCTCGATTATCGCTTCTCAAGGCGCAGCTATTTACCGCGAATTGGAAGCACTTACCGCCCTTACCAGCTATACCGATAACATTCTAAGCAGTATAGCCGCAGGTGTTGTAACACTGGACAGGGACGGCACAATTCTAACTTGGAACAAGGCGGCGGAATCTATAGTGGGCATCAAGGCTGAACGGGTTGTAGGGCTTCATTATTCCTCGCTTGTTAACAGATTGCAAATACCAAAACAGGACAAAGACACACTCACTAACATAATTGAAGGAGTTTTTGCTACAGGCGAGGTCTATCAAGGCTACAAAATTGGCTTTAGCCCGCTTTACCGTGATAAAATCGTTGTAAATATGAGCGTATCTCAACTGGAAGATAGCACCGGAGAGCGATTGGGCCTTGTCTGTATTTTTGAGGACATAACCAAAGAAATAAAAATGGAAGACGAGTTCCGCCGAATGGGCGAATTGGCTGCCGTCGGTCAGTTGGCCGCTAGTATAGCCCACGAACTTCGCAACCCCCTCAGCTCAATAAAAGGGGCGGCGCAATTCCTTCAGGAACAATATAACGACCACTCTGTTATAGTGGAGTTTCTGTCAATAATAGTGGAAGAAGTAAATGGTCTAAATAAGCTCACTACTGAGTTCCTTGAGTTTGCCAAGCCGATAGATCTCGAATTAGAAAAGGTCGACATAAACGAGATCGTCGACAAAGTTCTTCGCTTGATGGCTTTGCATCTCAATGACCGGAAAGTTGAGGTAGTAGAAAAACTTGGCCAAAACTTGCCGAAAATAAATGCCGACCGTAAGCAGATAGACCAAGTGCTTAAAAATATCATAATAAATGCCATAGATGCTATGCCCAATGGTGGCACTTTGAATATTCAGACCAAGTTCACCCCGGTTTTTGGCGGAAGCATTGAACTCTCGATCAGCGATACGGGTGTTGGAATACCGCCAGACAAACTAGACCGGATCTTTTTGCCTTTTATGACCACAAAAACCAAAGGCACGGGTTTGGGACTGGCAGTCGTGCAGAAAATTATCGAAAACCACAACGGCCATATTGAAGTGCAAAGCGTGGTAGGAGAGGGGACCACTTTCAGGGTGCTATTGCCAAAGGGAGCCGAATAAAGATAAACTCTTTTCAGCTTTGAGGACAAGCAAAAACACGATGGACAGTGATAAACAAATTGGAACAATACTGATCGCTGATGATGAACCTAATATTCGCAAGGTGTTGGAAGCCGTCTTTTCAAAAGAAGGCTACAACGTTTTGTTGGCGGCTAACGGGAAATCGGCGGTTAATATAATTTCCGAAAATCCTGACATAGATGTCGTTATCACAGACCTTATTATGCCTGATATGAGCGGTGTGGAAGTCCTTGAAGCAGTCAAGCAAATCAATCCAGGCATCTCCGTCTTGATGATCACAGCCCACGGCACTATCAAAACCGCTGTCGACGCTATGCGTTTGGGCGCGTTTGACTATATCACAAAGCCTTTCGATATGGACGAAATCAAAGTCGTTGTGAAGCGCGCATTAGAACGCAATCAACTAATAGAAGAAAACCGCGAACTAAGGCAACAGCTTAAAACTCGATACCGGTTCGACAATATCGTTGGCAATAGCGGCAAAATGCAGGATGTTTACAAACTGGTAGAACGGGTAGCCAATTCTCGCGCCACTGTGCTTATACGCGGAGAAAGCGGCACCGGTAAGGAATTGATCGCTAGAGCCATACATTATACCAGCAACCGCGCCAACAAGCCTTTCGTCGCCGTAGCCTGTGTTGCCCTTGCCGAAACCATTTTAGAAAGCGAACTCTTCGGCCACGAAAAAGGTGCATTCACAGGCGCTGCCGGCACTAAAGTCGGCCGTTTCGAAGCAGCCGATGGAGGCACGCTTTTCCTGGATGAAATCGGCGACATTCCCGGAAATGTTCAAATGAAACTGCTGCGTGTTATTCAGGAACGGGAGTTCGAACGCGTCGGAGGCTTGAAAACAATTAAGGTAGATGTCCGGCTGGTCACAGCGACAAATCAGGATTTGGAAAAAGAAGTAAGGGAAGGCCGTTTCCGGGAGGACCTGTTCTACCGGCTGCAAGTTGTAACCATCAATCTGCCGCCACTTCGGGAACGCAAAGAAGATATCCCTCCGCTTGTCGAGCATTTCATCAACTTATATGCTCGTGAAAACGGCAAGGCAGTTCGTTTCGCCAGTCCGGAAGCCCTTGAATTGATGATGGCATACAATTGGCCCGGCAACGTTCGCGAGCTGGAAAACACAATAGAACGGGCCATAGTCCTTGCGGATCCAGACGCACAGCTAATCACTCCGGACCTGCTTCCAATGAATATTCAATTCCCCGTTCAGGCCGTGAAGTAAAATGTTATCAATTAAAACTTAAGATAGCCAAGAACCCTTGGCACATTGCCGCTTGCCAAGAAAATTATTCATTCTGCCGTAAATCTCTCAGCCTTCGCAAGTTTCGCAAATCAGAGCCATCTTCCTTGGGAGTCTCTAAAATTGCAGGCAGATGTTTCAGCTTTGGATGGTTGACAATGCGACCGAATCCGTCCAAGCCAATTAGCCCTTCGCCGATGTGCCAATGCCGGTCACGTTTCGAGCCCAACTCGACCTTCGTGTCATTGAAATGCCAAAGTTTTAAGTTTTTCAGCCCAATAAGACGGTCGAAATCTTCAATTGTCTTTTCGAGCCCGGGCTCAGATGCAATATCGTAACCAGCCCCGTAAAGATGCGCCGTGTCCAGGCAAAATCCAACTCGTCCAAATGTTTCTCCGAGCTTGGCAAAAATGGTTGCCAGTTCTTCGAATGTGCCCCCAATGTTTGATCCGCTCCCGGCAGACCCTTCCAAAAGTATCACGATTTCAGGAACCGTATCTAGAACTTTCCGCACGGCATTTGCTATTCTTGTTACTCCAAAATCCAATCCCGCACCTTTGTGGCTGCCTATATGAGTAACCACATATTCCCCGCCAAGGTCTTTCGTGCGCTCGGCAGATAAACGCAGCGAATCCACGCTTTTTTCATACACTGTTTGCTCGGAAGCCGCTAAATTTACCAAGTATGCCGTATGGATGACTAAAGGAGCAATGTCCAGCTCAGCGATTCTGGACTTGAAGAATACTGCTGTCTCAACATCCAGTGTTGAAAACCTCCACATATTTGGGCTGCTGGCGAATATCTGTATGGTTTCGCAACCCAGGCGTTCGGCTGTCTCTGCGGCTTTACGAAGTCCCCCGCCTATTGAAACATGCACGCCGAATCTCATATTATTTGTCAAAAAACGGAATTATTGCGTCGTCTTTAAAGGTCGTCATCATCCGGCCCAAGGTCGTCTATATCCGAAGCGTAGCTGAACGATTGGACTTCCTCACCGCGAAAAACCGTGACCAATAAATCCTCGCGGTCGAAACTCGGCAGGTAAGAAGAAACAATGTCTTCGTCTATCTGCGAAATAAGCCTCTCCTCTTCAGATACTTCTAGGTCGACTTCCAAGATAATAGTGGCGTGGATAGTGTCGTGGGCATAATGAAGGTGCGCCTGTCCGACCCGGCGGTCTTCCTCCCAGATTATGTAAACTTCGGATGCTGCTGTTCGGACTAGTCGCGAAAGTTTGAATGATGTCAAGGTTGTTTCTCCCCAGGATAGTAGTTTATCCTACAACGTAAGTATCGCACGACAAGTCGATATAGTCAATCCTTGTTACCTTTAGGTGTTTCCTTGACACCCATTTTGTTTTGGATTACCTTATTATCCCTTATAAGCCTTATTTTTTGTTTGGGTTACTTTATGAATTGTCTAGAACGTTTTATTTCAGTAATGGAATATAATCCGGCCGACCGTGTTCCAAATTACGAAATCGGAGTATGGCCCCAAACTGCCGCCAGATGGGCGCAAGAGGGAATGCCCGAAAACATCTTGGCTTGGGATTGGTTCGTCGGTGAAGACTATTTCAACTTCGATATCAGGGAATACATTGACGTCAACTTCGATATGCTTCCACCTTTTGAATATGAAGTTTTGGAATCTTGCGACCGTTACGAGCTGGCCCGTAATCCCAAAGGAATCGTTACCCGCGCTTTGAAGGAAGGGCAAGTAAACGGATGCCGAATGTCTATGGACGAGTATCTGGATTTTCCCGTAAAAACCCGCGATGATTTCCACAAACTTAAAAGACGCTACGTCGCCGCAATTCCCCAACGTTATCCACCTGATTGGAAAACTGACCTTCTTCCTCGCTGGAGAAAACGAGAACACGTTCTAGTTTTGGGAAAAAACTGCTCAGCTTGCGGGTTCTATTGGCGAGCGCGTGAATGGATGGGAACCGAAAACCTCTCTTATGCCTGGTACGATGATCCAGATTTATGCCACGATATGATGCAATTTTATGCCGATTTCACCATAGAAACCGCCAAGCCCATTTTGGAACTCGTTGATGTCGAATACTTTTGCCTTAATGAAGACTTTGCTATGAAATCCGGACCATTGTTGAGTCCAGAAACTTTCAAAAAGTTTATTTACTCACCTATGAAGCGCTTAGTCCATTTTTTGAAATCCAACGGCGTCAGATATGTGGCTTTGGATAGCGATGGCAACCCTACAATGCTTTTGCCGATGTTAATGGATATCGGCATAGACATACTTTGGCCATTGGAGCGCGCTTCCGGGATGGATCCCATTGAAATCCGCAAGAAGTTTGGCAAAAACCTCCGATTGTGGGGCGGCGTCGACAAAAGAGAAATCGCCAAAGGGCCCTCAGCCATACAAAATCATTTGCTAGAACTAGCTCCTTTGGTCGAACAAGGGGGATTCATTCCTTTCGTAGATCACGCCGTTCCTCCAGACATATCGTGGGAAAACTGGGTTTACTACACGGACTTCAAAATGAAATTAATAGAAGGCCGATATGGCTGTTAAAAAAGCATTGACTAACTAAAAACCACTTCTGCGACGTTTCCACCATAACTTAATTATCCTGTTTTTTAACAAGCAATGCCCAAAACTTATGTCATTTGACCGGCTATCGGTTTTTAAGCTATAATACACCCTCGGATTTCGTTCATATGCTGAACTGTTTACAATATTCCGTCTCCCTGTTAACTCGCCCTGAAAGGAATCGGTAGACCTTGGCCAGGACCAGGCGCAAAAAACGCGATGCCGGACTATATTGTGATGTCATCGGCGTAGTCTTGCTCTTCCTAAGTGTGGTAATGCTGGTCAGCCTGCTGACAAAAGACAGCGGCATCATTGGAGGCGCGCTGGGCACTCTCCTTCGTATCTTTGCCGGAGTAGGGGCGTTCATAGTGCCATTAGCCGTAGCTGCTATAGGCATAATTTTCCTGATAGGGCCTTTCCTGCCGGCCTCTCGAAATGCCGCTTTCGGCGCAATTTTGATTTTCTTCTCTATTGTTGGCTGGAAGCATCTTAGCGCCGTTCGAGATGTTGATCCCAAGAATTTTAGCGTATTCTTCTCAACCGAAATGCTTTCAACAGGCGGCGGTTTCACAGGCGCAGCTTTGGCCTATATCTTGAAAATGTATTTGGGGCATTTGGGCGCCTTCACTGCCTTGATCGCTTTGGGCGTGATAGGCATAATACTGATGACCGGCATTCCTTTATTCGAACTTGTCAGGAGTATCCATATTTTCGGAAAAGGAACCCTGGACACTGCCAAAAATAGATTTCCCAAACAACAGAGCCCTCTTAAAAAAACCTCTGCCCCGCAGCCCAAGCCCGAACCGACGGCCTCTGTCATTCAAAGAATTAAAAATAAGTCAATCCTCCTTCAGCGCGGCGATTCAAAAGAAGACTCTCAGCCTAAACCAGAACGCCCGCCTGTTGCCGTAAATGTCTCCCAACCGAAGATTTCCAGTAACGGCGGCAACGGCAAAAAAGATGAATCCGGTCAGAAGACTTTGTCCTTGGAAACCGATTCTATCGGCAAGGATTTCAGGCTGCCACCGCTAGACCTTTTAGCCGATCCTCAGCCTCCTCCTAAACGTGTCGAAGAGGAACTTCGTGGAAATATTGAAATCATAGAACGGACATTGGAAGAGTTCCGCGTTCCTGCAAACGTTGTCGAGATTTCCCACGGTCCCACTGTCACGCGCTATGAAGTCCAGCTTGCTCCCGGCATAAAAGTAAATAAAATTGTCAGCCTGGCGGATAATTTGGCAATGCAGTTGGCCGCAATCGATGTCCGCGTCGAGGCGCCAATCCCCGGTAAATCGGCAATCGGAGTGGAAGTCCCAAACAAAAAACCCGGAATTGTGGGGCTTCGTGAGGTTATCGATACTGATGAATTTCGCAATTCTCCATCAAAACTATTGTTCGCGCTCGGTCGCGACGTGGCGGGAGAGCCAAAATATGCCGATTTAGTGAAGATGCCACACCTGCTCGTTGCCGGCTCGACTAACTCTGGGAAAAGCGTCTGCCTCAATGCCTTAATAACTAGCTTGCTTTATCGGGCAACTCCTGACGAACTCAAGCTGATTCTCATCGATCCGAAACGAGTAGAGCTTAGCCTTTTTGACGGAATACCGCATCTTTGCCATCCAGTCGTTCGGGACGTGCGCATGGCCGCAGGTATATTCCGAGCAGCCGTAAAGGAAATGGATAGGCGTTACGACCTGCTTGCACAAGTCGGCGCAAGAAATATCCAAAGTTACAATTCAAAGGTCTCCGAAAAAGAAAAACTGCCTTATCTTGTGCTTGTAGTAGATGAGCTCGCCGATTTGATGATGCAGGCTGCCGCCGAAATAGAGACTTCTATTTGCCGTTTGGCCCAGTTAGCGCGCGCTACAGGAATCCATCTTGTAATTGCAACTCAGAGGCCGTCCGTGGATGTTGTTACCGGACTAATCAAAGCTAATATAGGCTCCCGAATAGCGTTTGCAGTAAGTTCTCAGGTAGATAGCCGCACTATCCTTGACATGAACGGAGCCGAGCGACTTATAGGCCGCGGAGACCTGCTGTTCCTTCCTATGGACGCCTCCAAACCGATTCGCGTCCAAGGATGCTATCTCAGTGAAAAAGAAATAGAAGATGTCTGCAACTATCTCAAAAATGAGCGCAAGCCGGAATATACTCTTCAGATCACTGAGGCCGGTTCCGGATTGAGCGGAGAAGTCGAAGGAACCGATGACGAGTTCTACGAAGCCGCAGTAAGGCTGATTGTGAGTAAAGGATTCGCATCAACCTCTATGCTTCAACGCAAGTTTAAAATCGGCTACAATCGCGCTTCTCGGCTTGTAGATACTATGGAACAGCAAGGCATAGTCGGCCCGCTTGACGGCGCAAAACCCAGGGAAGTGCTTATCACAATGGAAGACGTGGAGGCTATGTTCACGCCTAAAGAAGTCCACGCATATAGAGCGGCGATGCAGAATTCCGAAGACGAGCCTTTTGAAGATGGCGATATCGGCTACGAAAATGATGAAAGCGAAGTAGAAGATGAGGAGGAGTAAACCGGTTACGCTTATCCCGAAACCGTTACTTGAGTTTTGAAAGCCTGCCTGATTAGTTTGGGTTGTCCAAAAAACCTTGTAGATTCTGAAGAAATTCTGGGTGCTTTGAAATCGGCCGGATGGGAATTGTCCGTAAGCCCTGACGATGCTGATGCAGTATTAGTGAACACTTGCGGTTTCATTAAAGACGCCAAGGAGGAATCGGCACAGGCTATTCTAGAAGCATTGAATCTGAAAGCCGAGGGAAAGTGCAGGGCCGTAGCGGCAGTAGGCTGTTTGGCGCAGCGTTACGGAGATTTCCTGCGTGAAGAACTTCCCGAGCTGGATGCCATCATCGGGGTAAATAGATCGGGAAGATTGCCTGAAATACTTGAAGCTGTTCTAAGCGGAGAAAAAGTCGATTCTTTCGAAAAACAACCAGCTAGCTGGCTGGAACATCCAAAAAGGGTGCTCTCAACTCCGCCGTGGGCTGCCTACTTGAAGATTTCCGATGGCTGCGATAACCGATGCGCATACTGCGCTATTCCAGAAATACGCGGAAGTTATCGAAGTCGGCCGTTGGATTATATACTGCAGGATGCACGCCGATTGAGCGAAAATGGAGTAAAAGAGATAACTCTGGTCGCTCAGGACAGTACTCGCTATGGCGAGGACTTAAAACCTGCAGCCACAACCGCTGTTTTGTTGCGAGAACTTTGCCGCAACACTAACGAGAGCATTCGTTGGATACGGCTGATGTATGCGTATCCAACAGGCATCAGCGATGACCTTATAGAGGTTATCATCTCAGAAAAGAAAATTTGCAAGTATTTAGACATTCCTATTCAGCACGCGCATCCGACTATTTTAAAACGGATGAATCGGCGGGGAAACCCCGCTGAATACAGAAAAACAATTCAAAAACTGCGGGTTGCTTGCCCGGATATCGCTATTAGAACAACTCTGATGGTAGGCTTTCCTGGCGAAACCGAAAAAGAGTTTGAAGACTTGTTGCGCTTTGTTGAAGAAATTGAGTTCGATCGTTTAGGAGCTTTCGTTTATTCGCCAGAAGATGGAACTCCAGCCGAACATTTTAAGCCGCGAGTCAATCGAAAAACTGCTGAAAAACGCTATGAACGGCTGATGGAAACGCAGCAGGCGATTTCTTTGCGAAAAAACCGCTCGTTCATCGGAAAGCAACTTGAAATATTGATAGAAGGTCGCGATGAAATAGGCGCTTTTGGAAGAAGTTACCGCGATGCTCCGGAAATTGACGGCATCGTCAGAATCGAAAACTATTCCGGCTCAGCCGGCAATTTAATCAAAGCAATAATAATAGGAGCTAGCGAGTACGACTTGCTCGCAAAGCCACTATAAAATTAGAAACCCTGCTTAGGGAGGTATAAATTGTCCAAAAAAACAGCCAAACAACCCAAAGTTGAAGATATCGAACAGACAGCAGTGCTTTGGCTTTCAGACCAAATCTATGAATATCTTTTGTCCACCGACGGACCGGTGAAGACAGGCGAAATCTTAAGAGGCATAGATATAGATGGCCTATCAATGCGCCTGGTCAAACACGTAATGAGCCTCGGCAGCCGATTCGAACAGGCCGACAGAAAATGGTCCATCGCAGAAAGATACCTTGACACGACTAGGCCTGCAGAAAGAATTATTCGGTCTCTGCTTTCTGCTTACGGCAAGCCAATGTCGCCGGATGAAGTCGCTCACGAACTAGCGCAGATATATGGCCGGCCAAAAGAAGCGGTCGAAAGCGTAGCTTCAAGGATGTTGAATGGACGGACAGATACTTTCTTCGAAGCTTCAGGCTCGCGGTTTGGCCTTAAATCCTGGCTGGTTCTCCCTACTTCCGATTCGAAAAAAGATGTGCTTTTCGATAATTTCTTGGAATACTCAGACATAGAGCCATATGAAAAAGCCGCGGAAGGAGTATTTGCCCAAGGCGATTTAGTCGAAGAAGTGAGCGCCTTTTTAAGTAAAGTCGGCTCCGCCCCCTTAAAAATCATTCTTTTCTTTATTTGGCAGGCAAGTAAAAAAGCTTATCATCCCATTGACTCATATAACGCTATCTTTGACTCGAATAACTTCGTAATTCTTTCAAATCAAACTGTTTTGCCCGCTCGCTCGGTTTCAGATTTCTTGCCAGTCTTGCAGCAAATAAATGATACTCTTGAGGAAACGGAAGAGGATTTCGAGGAATCGGAACAACCTGAAATAATTGAGGTAACAGACGAGGAAAAAGATGAAGCGATAGCCCAAATTTTATCCGGCAAGGCGTCCAACCTCAAGGATGTAATCGAAACCATA
>FWPV01004134.1_pt1 | contig 31449 bp, 28 predicted proteins | sample 2228371 | NCBI WGS metagenome assembly FWPV01 (sample SAMEA103939776, study PRJEB20133) | metagenome
TCTGGGCCCGTTCTTCTCAAACAGCGTCATCCTGGCGAAGGTGTTCAATCAACAGCTCTATTTAGTTAAAGAAAAAGAATCCGGGGATAAAGAGCTTATTGTCTACAGGATTTATTAAAAAAGAAAAAATTGCCTCTGCAATCGCATTTGAAATAATATTAACTTCGGCGGGACTTATATCCGGTCCAGAGGCTAAAAGCGATGCTCGAGCTAAAAGGGATTACCAAAAAGTACGGATTTTTTAAGGCGGTTGACAGCGTCAGCTTTTCGGTCAGGCCCGGGGAATCGGTCGGCTATCTCGGCCCCAACGGGGCCGGCAAAAGCACCACTATCAAAATGCTGGCCGGTCTGCTCGAGCCTACCGACGGCGAAATCTTCTACCAGGGCCGCAATGACCGGAAGAATTTAATCTGGTTCAAGGAAAGGCTCGGTTATGTGCCCGAGGAACCGGCTATCTATTCCCATATGAGCGCCTATGATTATTTGCTGATGGTGGAAGGCTTCGCCGCCTTGAAGATTCCATCCTGAAGCGCAAAATTAAAGGTTTCATGGAAGTCTTTGACCTGGCCGGTGATATGTATTCGGAGATAGCCTCCTTTTCCAAGGGCATGGTCCAGAAGGTGCTGATTTCGGCAGCTCTTCTTCATGACCCCGGAAGTGCTGCTTCTGGACGAGCCGCTTTCCGGTCTTGATGTCACTACCGCTTTAGTGGTTAGAGAGTTGATACGGGAGCTCTCGGCCGAGGGACGGATAGTCATCTACTCCTCGCATATTCTGGAGGTCGTGGAGAAGGTGGCCAGCCGGGTGATTGTTCTTTACAAGGGAAAAGTTCAGGCCGATGATTCGGTGGAAAATTTAAGGCATCTGATGAAACTTCCCTCTCTGGAAGAAATATTCCGGCAGCTGGTGGTCCAGGCTGACCCGAAACAAGCTGCCTCTGAGCTGGTTGGTCTTATGAAGAAAAAATCGTGAGAGCACGCGCTAAGATGAGCGACCTAAAGCTCAGCCTTCTTAAGGTTAAGGAAATTTTTAATTCGTCGCCTCTTTTTGTCTTAAGCCGCCATTTTTTCAGACGTCTTTTTCTCAATGAAACAGTCTTTTTTGAAGAGCAGATGGTAGCCAAGGTGATAGGCATCATTGCCATCCTGTCGATTTTTCCAGCCTATGTGGCCGATAGTCTTCTCTTCCTTTATCTTCTTTTTCCGGAAAGGGGCACGGCCTGGGTTGAGACTGCGCTTTTTACCACGATAATCATGTTGTTTGTCGGTTTGATAACGCTTTTTGTCTGGGAGGTGATTTTCCTTGACCGGCGGGATTACTTAAACCTGACGGTTCTTCCGCTCCGGCCGCTGAAGATATTTTCAGCCAAATTCCTCAGCCTCGTGCTGTTTGTCGGTCTATTCGTGGCCGGGCTGAATTCTCTGTCTTCCTTTGTATTTGCTATTTATCTTGGAGAATCGAGAGCCTACGGACTTCTTTCCGGGCTGGCGCTTTTTATGGCCCATCTTCTGGTGATGCTGGCGGCAGGCAGTTTCATATTCTTTACGCTGTCCTGTATCTCCGGCCTATTAAATATCCTGCTGCGGGGGAAAATATTTCGGCGCCTGGCGGATATCCTTCGGTTCGGACTGATTATGGCTCACATTTTTGCTCTTTATTTCTTTCTGATAGATACCAAATGGATCAGCCATAAATATCAGAGTCTCCAGGCTCTGAAGGAAGCTCCGACGGCTTTCATGATGAATTTTCCGCCTCTCTGGTTTACGGGCCTCTATCAGGTTCTGCTGGGCTACAGAGAACCATTTTTTGAAAAATTGATGACCAGGGGGTTGCTGGCTCTGTCGGCCTCGGTCGGCGCCTTTTTCCTGATTACACTGATTTCTTACAGCCGCTATTTGAAAAAAGTATCTCCGGAGGGAGCTAAGCATCTTCGACCATCGCTTTTAAGAAGAAGCCTGGAACCGGTCCTCAATTTTACCATCCTGAGAAATAAGATATCGAGAGCAATCTTCTGGTTTTATCATAGCGTTCTATTCAGAAGCCGTCTTCACCGGAACAGAATTTTGTCTTATTTAGCGGTCGGCTTTGGCCTGACCATGATTATCCTGTTTTCCTCGGGGAAATATTTCTGGAAATATCATCAGGGGAGCATCCTGTCGCTACCCCTGGCCCTGAGCTTCTTTCTGCTGGTGGGAATCAGGGAGGCCGGCAGTATTCCGGTGAATTTTCCTGCCGGCTGGGTTTTTAAGATCAGCGAAGCTCCGGAGAAATGGCCTTATTTTTCGGCTTTGAGAAAATGCGTTTTTATATTTTTTATTATTCCGCTATATTTGTTGTTATTCGTTTTTTATTCATTAATCTGGAATTGGGAAGCAGCGGCAGTTCACTGCCTGTATGACCTGGCGTTGGCCGTTCTGCTGATGGAAGCGCTTTTCTTTCAGCAGAAGAAATTTCCGTTTGTCTGCTCCTACGTTCCGGGCAAAAGCAAAATGCATGTTCTCTGGCTGGTTTATCTGGCCTCTTTTTTAGCCTACATTTACCTTCCTCGCTGGGTCGAGCCGGAATTCTTAGCCCGGCCCGGGCTTCTGATTTATCTTTATCTGGTGTTATTTTTATTGCTGCTCGGCCTGAATCTTTATCACAGACTGCGTTTTTACCGGAGAAATGACATTATTTATGAAGACCAGCCTGAAATCTCTCCGGTCGAACTTCTGCGCTCCGCCTGAGCTGTGAATGATTTCGTATAAAATGATGCAATTCAATCCCGATGGTTGGTTGCTTTTTTGTTGACTGGAAAGCTCCTGTCTTCCTGGATGCTTCTTGGCTAGTTTTAAATCGGAGAAAAGCTGCTTAATCAATACTATTGAAATTTAGCTTTGAGTGCCGGCCATGAAAGCCACAGTAGTTTTTAAGGTTTTTCGGCTCGGAAAATTATGCTTTTTGACGGTCAGGCCAGTTCTTCCAGAAGTTTTCTGATGGTTTCCCGGGCTTTTTCGTCCGGAGGGAGAAGCGGTGTGCGGCTGGAACCTCCGTAATAACCCCGCAGGTCGAGCGCGTATTTTATGGCCGGAATACCATAGGTTTCAGTGAGCGCGCGGTTAAGCGGTATAAGCCTGTACTGGAGCTTCCGGGCTTCTTCCCGGTTTCCGGCCTGGTAAAGCTCGTACAGTCTGACGCACAGCTCTGGCACCACGTTGGCCAGCGCCAGAATTGCGCCGCGGGCTCCCATTTCCAGCGCCGGGTACAGAATGCTGCCCGAGCCGGTAAGATATACAAACTCCGGCGAAACCCGGCTGACGACCTCTCCGAGATAGGCTAAGCTGCCGCCGCTTTCTTTAAGGCCGATAATGTTCGGGTGGCTGGAAAGTTCGACTACCAGCTCCAGCGGCAGCCAGATCTGGGTGTTCTGGGGAATGTTATAAAGTATCACCGGCATTTTAACCCTGTCGGCCACTTCAGTGTAATAAGCTTTGAGAGCTTCATAATTCATCCGGCTTTTATAATAATAAGGAGGCTTGATGAGCGCCGCTTCGGCTCCGGCTTCAGCCAGTCTGCTGGCGAGCTTGACTGTCCATTCTGCCGAGTCGCGTCCGCATCCGGCGATGATGATTTTATCGTTCGAAGCTGTCCTCCTGGCTTCCCTGACCAGCAGTTCCGACTCCTCGTCGTCGACGAACGGAGCTTCGCCGGTTGAGCCCATCACCACATAGCCGGCCAGCCCGGTCCGGTTGAATTTCTGGATGTTTTCCCTGAACTTTTCAAGGGCGATTTTCCCGCCTTCAAACGGGGTGGTCAGAGCGGCAAAAATTCCTTTGATGGCCGTTTTCATTCTGATTCTCCTGAAATAAAATTCATGAGTTTTTGCGAGATCGTTCTTTATTCCTCATGATTTCGATTTCTATTTCCCGCAGGGTCCTTTCGTCCAGGCCGAAATAATGTCCGATTTCGTGAAGAAGAACTTCTTCAATTCTTTCCTGGACCTGATCTTCATTCTCGCAGAGGCTCTCAATCGGCACCTTGTAGAGCACAATGACGTCGGGCGGAACATTTCCATAGTAAGACCCCCGATGCTTTAAGGGCACACCGTGGTAAAGCCCCAGCAAATTCTGTCCCGGCGGGGGATAGTCTTCGACCAGCACCGCTACATTCTTTATCTGCCGGGCATACCGGCGGGGAATATTTTTCAGGGCTTCTTCCACCAGCTCCCGGAATTTTTCCCGGCTCAACTGAATCATGCGGTTTTCCTCAAATCAATGAATATCGTAGCTAAAATTTAAGAAATATCAAAGCCGCGATTTAAGAGTTTTCCGGTTCCGACCCCCCTGAAAGATTTTAATAAAATTTTCAGTATTGTATCAGGCTGCGCTCTTAGCTGATGACTGAGGTCTGAAATCGCAAATAACCGGTCGGTTTCTCTTCTGAGCAGGTTATTTCTCTATGCCCTTTCTGGCCCTGACTCCCTTTTGGTAGTAATGCTTGCGGCAGACCATTTCGGTCACCAGGTCGGCCCGGGCGAGAATAGATTCCGGAGCGTAACGACCGGTCAGGATAACCTCCACGCCCTCCGGTTTCCGGTCCAGAAATTCGAGCACCTGTTTTTCCGAGAGCAGCCCGAGGTTGAGAGCGACATTGACCTCATCCAGGACGACCAAACGGTATTGGCCTGAGAGCATGGCTTGCAGGCATTTCTTAAGCCCGGCTGCGGCCAGGCGGTAATCCTGTTCCTCAAAATCCTCTGTTACCCTTAAGAATTTTTTTCTGCCGAATTGTTCTATGGTGATCAGGGGAGAAAGCTTGCGGGCGGCCAGAATTTCTCCGCTGGGCTGTCCCTTGAGAAACTGCCCGAAGTAAGTCCTGAAGCCGTGACCGGCTGCTCTCAGAGCCAGACCCAGCGCCGCGGTGGTTTTCCCTTTGCCGTCTCCGGTATAAACATGTATATAGCCGCGGACTGATGCCGCGGGAGATGTTTTCTCACCGCTGGAGCTGACGATCTTCTTTTTCATGATTAACTGCCTGAATACGAAACAGCCTGGTTATAGTCAGGCCAAAATATAGTTTAATATTGGACTTGAGTCAAATTTTTATCGTATGTTATAAGAGAGGGAGAAACATAAATTCCAGGTTGTTCATGAAGGCCTCACTCAAAGACCGGATCGAAGAAGCCAGCCGAAGAATAAGGAACCATGCTGTCTGGACGCCGTTGTCTGAATCGCTGGAGCTGTCGGCCAGGCTCGGGGGGCGACTCTTTCTCAAGCTGGAAAATACCCAGCCAACCGGTTCCTTCAAAATAAGGGGAGCCAGCAATAAGGTACTGGCCAACCTGGAGTCATGTCGGCAGCGGGGGGTGGTGGCCGCCTCCACCGGAAACCATGGCCTGGCGGTGTCTGAGGTCTGCCGGCAGGAGGGGCTGGCTCTGGAAGTCTTTGTTCCCGGCACCATCTCAGAAATCAAGAAGCGCCATCTGGAAGAGTATGGAGTCCGGCTGAGGGTGATAGATGGCCCTTGTCAGCTGGCTGAAAATCTGGCCCGCCGGGAGGCAGAGCTCAGCGGCCGGGTTTTCGTCTCGCCTTATAATGATGAACAGGTAATTGCCGGCCAGGGCACCTGCGGCCTGGAAATTTTCCAGGACTGGCCCGAAGTGGAAGAGGTGGTGGTGCCGGTCGGCGGCGGCGGATTGATCGCGGGTTTAGCCTACTATTTAAAAGAACAGAAGCCTTCGGTCAGGATAACCGGGATAGAACCCGAAAATTCGGCTTATATTAAACATTCGCTGAGTCTGGGGCGTCTGGACAATGATTTTCCGGAGAAGCCGACCATAGCCGAAGCCGTGGCCGGGGGGCTGGAGGAAGGCTCGATGACTTTTGAACTCATCCAGAAATATGTCGACCGGGTGTTGACGGTCAGCGAAGAGGCGATTATCCAGGCCATCATAATTTCATTCCGTCTTCACCGCCAGCAGGTCGAGGGAGCCGGAGCTCTGTCCCTGGCCGGGATCAGGTCCTACCCGGAACTTTTTTCCGGCAAAAAGCTGGTGGCGGTAGTTTCCGGCGGCAACATTGAGGATAAACTCTGGGAGAAAATAGTCTTTTCAGGACAGATAAAAGCTTAAAAAGAGAAAAAAATATGAAAATGAGAAAAGTTTTCGGTTCCGGGCGTCTCTTATTATGGTTTACGGCAGCGATTATATTTTCGCTAACGATTATGACTGGATGTAAAGAAAGAGCGAATAAACAAGAAAAAGCTTCCGCCCCCTTCACCGTCGGCGTCATTCTGGCCTATGATTCGCCGACTTCGCTTGAAGTTTTAAGAAGTTTGCAGGCCAGGCTGGATGAATATCAGAAGGCCAGCCATGACCGACTGGAAATCGTTGTCCGGAGAGCCGGGGGGCAGGTTGCCCTTCTGCCGGAACTGGTTCAGGGCCTGGTTTCCAGGGCGGACCTTCTGGTTCCCATTTCGACCGCTGCCCTGCAGGCGGCTCTGATTGCCTCTGACCAGCGGCCGATCGTTTTTTCATCTGTGGCCAATCCCTATATCGTCCGGGCCGGCCGGACGGCGGTTGACCATGACCCCAGGGTAACGGGAGTCTGCTCCACCGCTCCCGTCAGGCAGGTTCTGGAATTGATACGCCGCGCGCTCCCTGAAGTGAGGAGGGTCGGAACCATCTGGACTCCCTCGGAAATAAATTCGGAGTACTACCTGGAGCTGATGAAAGAAGCGGCCACCGATCTGGGGCTGGAAATCATCAGTCAGCCCATCGGCGACGCCGGGGATATCATCCAGGCCGTTCAGGCTCTGGTCCGCGACCGGGTAGAAGCGCTGTTTCCGGTTTCCGATAACACCATCAATGCCAATTTTCCGGCCCTGGCCAGGCTGGCCGGCGAAAATCGCCTGCCGCTCTTTGCGGCCTTTGCCACCGGAGCCGAACTGGGCGCCTGCGCTTCCATGGGCTTTGCCTTCGAGGATATCGGCTTCAAAACAGCCGAACTGGTTATAAGAGTAAAGAATGGCGAGAGCCCGGCCAGGATTCCATTTCAGTATATTGACCGGGTCAGATTTTTTGTGAATGAAGAAGCTGCCGGGCTTCAGGGGGTCAGGCTGCCGGAATCGATAACCGGCAAAGCCGACCGGATAATCAGGATTTCGGACCGAGGGGGGCATCTGTCCCCGGCGGAGACAAGGGGTGCGGAATGAAATTTTTTAGAATTTTCAGAATTGTTCTGCTGGTGGCGATTTTTATGCTCCTGGGGGCCTTCATTCTTACCTATTTTACTTTCAGGTCTTCGTTGCCGGCCAGGAAGGATTCCCTCTCGATTCCCGGATTGCGCTCTGAAGTTACGGTTGCCTGGGACAGATGGGGCGTGCCTCATATCAAAGCCGACAATGAGCAGGACCTGTTTCTGGCCTCCGGCTTTATCCAGGCCAGAGAAAGATTGTGGCAGATGGAATTTCTAAGGCGGCTGGCTCATGGCCGCCTGGCAGAAATCCTGGGCAAGCCGGGGGAAAGATTTGACGTCCGGACCAGGGTTCTGGGAATACCGGTGGCCCTGGAGCGGGACTATCAGAAGCTGTCTGCAGAGATGAAGGAGCTGCTGTCGGCTTATGCCCGGGGGGTGAACGCTTACCTCGACAGCCTTAAATGGAAATGGCCGCCCGAGTTCATCATCCTCAGGTTCCGTCCTGAGCCCTGGCGGGTGGAAGATACGCTGGCCATAAAATTTGTGCTGGCCATGGGACTGGCGGCCGACCTGAGTTCGGAATTGCCCAGGATGAACATTATGAAACTGACCGGGCGTCGGGGGCTGGAAGTGCTGGAGCCGAACATAGATTTTCCGCCCGACCCGGAGGTCAGGCTGGACCTGCTTTTTCTGGGCCAGTCGGAACCGCCGATTCCGGCCGGCTCCAACAATTGGGTAATTTCAGGCAACCTGACCGAATCGGGTCAGCCGCTTCTGGCCAATGACCCCCATCTGGCCATTTCTCTTCCGCCCATCTGGATGGAAATAGGCCTGGAGAGCCCGGAATACAAAGTCTCCGGGGTCACTGTTCCGGGTGTGCCCATGGTGATTATCGGGCACAATCAGTACTTAGCCTGGGGTGTGACCAATTCCTATGTGGATGTCCAGGATATCTATGTGGAACAGGTAAACTGGGATACGGAATCTTACTTCCGGAATGGAGAATGGAAGCCCTTTACCTTCCGGCGGGAGGTCATCAAGATCAGGGGGGAAAAGAATCCCAGGGTCATGAACGTCCGCTGGACGGAAGAAGGCCCGCTGCTCAACCCTTTCCTGATGAATTGCGAGATGCCCATAACCCTGCGCTGGACCATTTACGAAGGCGACCAGACCGTCTACGGACTGTACTTAATCAACCGGGCCCGCAACTGGGAGGAGTTCTGCCGGGGGGCCAGACTGTTTGAAAATCCTTCCCAGAATTTTGTCTATGCCGATGTCGCCGGCAATATCGGCTATTATCTGACGGGAAAGATTCCGGTCAGGAAGAAAGAGACGGCTGTCTATCCTTATCCCGGCTGGCGGGATGATAGCCTGTGGACGGGTTACCTGGCCGAGGAAGATAAGCCCAACCAGTTCAATCCTCCCTCCGGCTTCATCGTCACCGCCAACAGCGATCTTTATCCCCGGGGATATCCGCATTACCTGGGCTATGACTGGCTTATCTCCGACCGGAAAGACAGAATCCAGGAACTGATTGCCGCCCGCCCGAAACACTCGCTTGAGACCCTGATGGCCATCCAGAATGATGTTTATTCAAGAAGGGCTGAGCGGGTCAAGAAGGTCCTGAGCCAGATCAGACTCAGCCACCCGACCGCCGAGGAGGCCCGGAAGTTATTAACCCAGTGGGACGGAGAAGTCAGGGGAGGTCTGGCTCCGGCCATTTTTGAAGTGTTCTGGGAAAAACTGCAGGAATTAACATTCAGCGACGATTTCAGAGTCTATTATCAGCAGATTTCAGACTACTTCCGGTTCAAACAGGCAGGTCTGGAAAGGATACTGGATCAACCGGATTCCGGCTGGTTTGATAATAAAGAAACCGAGAAGGTCGAAACCAGGGAGGAAATGATTGAGAAAGCCCTGCTGGAGGCGATGTCCTACCTGCGGAAAGAGCTGGGACGAAACCAGGAGAAATGGGATTGGTCAGTCTTGCACGGCCTCCGCTACCGCCATATTCTGGGACAGAAATGGTTTCTGAGTTTCTTCAACGCCGGCCGTTTTCCAATGATCGGCGACGGGACCACGGTCCGGGCCAGTTTCGGGTCCGGGGGCTGGGAAACCACCGGGGGAGCTTCCTGCCGGCTGATTGTCGACCTGTCGGACCTGGATAAATCGTTGTCGGTGATCACCTCCGGCCAGAGCGGCCATTTTATGAGTTCTCATTATCAGGACCAGATTTCTCTTTACTTAAACAGCCTCTACCATCCCTGGATTTTTTCCGAGACGGCGGTCAGCCGCCATCTGGAACGGACAGAAAAGTTGCGGCCGGAGAAATAAACCGATTTTGCTTACGGTTCCAGGAGATAGCCGCCGCTGATGCTCAGGTGAGAGTGAAGCCGGAGTCGTAACCGGTCCGCGGCTTCCCGGCAGGCCGTGGTCAGGCTGTGCCCGGCCGCCAGATAACAGAGTATGGCCGAAGACAGGAAACATCCGGTGCCGTGAACTTCGACCGGCAGTTTTCGCCTCTTGAACATAATAATCCGGCGGCCGTCGAACAGCACATCCGCCACCCGGTCGGGCAGATGGCCTCCCTTCACCAGACAGGCGGAGGAGGTCAACTCGCCCAGGCGCCTGGCGGCCTCGGCCATTTTTTCAGGGCTGTCGACCTTCCGGCCGAGAAGCAGCGAAGCTTCATTCAGGTTGGGCGTCAGCAGGGTGATTTTGCCGCTGATCGCTTTAAGATAATCTTTCAGGCTGTTTTTTTCCAGCAGCCAGCGCCCGGAAGAGGAACGGAAAACGGGGTCAACCACCACCGGCAGTTTCCGGTTCTCATCAAGTATGTTTTCCAGGGTCGGGAGCAACCTTCTGCTGCCAATCATTCCGACTTTAATTCCGGCCAGCTTGAAGTCCGAACGCAGCCTTCGGTACTGCCGGCTGACGAGCTCGGGCGACAGAGTCAGATAGTCATAAACACGCCGCGAATTCTGGACGGTTACCGAGGTCAGAATGGCCAGGCCGTAGTAGCCCAAGCGGTTGAAAACCCTGATGTCGAGTGTGGCTCCGGCCCCGGAAGAAGGGTCAAAGCCGGCCAGGGTCAGCAGAGCTTTTCTCATGAATTTATTCTAACCTAAATCAGGAAATATTTTTAGCCGATCCTGGCCCGGGCGGCGACAGACAGTCCGGCCCATTTGTGATTTCGGCCGGCTCGAATTTTTCTGACTGGCATTTTTATCGGTTGGCCGAAAAAAATAGGCGGTCGGCTAACCACAATGATTCACCGATTTTTTTGCCCCGGGCTTTATGTTAAAATTTTGGCCATGGAGGCCAGGTTTCATGCTTTCATCTCCGGCCGGGTTCAGGGTGTGGCCTTTCGCTTTTTTGCCCAGCATGTGGCCAACCAGCTGGGCTTAACCGGCTGGGTCTGCAATCTTTTTGACGGCCGGGTGGAAGTGGTGGCTGAAGGCGAGAAAGAAAGGCTGGAGCTTTTTCTGGCCGAGCTTAAAAAGGGGCCCCGTATGGCCAGGGTTGAAAAAATTGATGTGACCTGGGAAGAATTCAAAGGAGAATTTCTTGATTTTTCGATAAAATTTTCAGGCTATTGATAGAGGTTCAGTCGAACTTTTCTCCCGAGGCCAGAAACTTCTTCCGGCAGTCTTCGGAACAAAAATAATAAACCCGTCCGTTGCGATTTTCCTTCAGGGCTTCGTCCTCGGGAATATAGGTGTTGCAGACCTCGTCCTTGACCATGGTTTTTTTGGGCAGAGAATCAGGACCGGCGCTTTTTCTTTGGACGCTTTGCCCGAGAGATTGAAAGAAGCGAACCACCAGGAAAACCAGGTAGAAAAGAAGGAACAGAAAAATTAACCTTATGAGCATGAGAATAAAATCTACTCGATATCAGGTTCGCTGTCAAATGGCTGCCGGCTCAGGCGGTTCGCCTTGCTTTGAAGGCGGCAAACGGTTATATTTCATTTGAAAATGATCGATTGCCTGCTGCCGGCCAGAATCTGCCGGACCAGAGAAAAAATCCGGCAACTGGCTGTCTGCCTTCAGAAAAGTCGTCCTTCCGTCCGGTCGCAGTCCGTGGCCGGCGCTCAAGAGGAAGAAGCGGCCGATTTTCGCGAAATCCCCGAGTTTCTGCCTGAATCTTTCAGGATAGGTGAGAGGAAATCGGCGGAGTTGCTCTGGCTGGTGGAAGAACTCGCGGCCGAATTTCCCGAAGCCGCGCTGCGGGCGGTTGTCTGGTTGACGCTGATTTCCCCCGTCCTAAAGGAATCAGGGTTGGGGCGGGAGCCGGCGGGACCGAGCTTTGACAGCCGGGCGGCGACGGGGAAGCCATTTCCGGACTGCAATCATCTTTTTGTGCCCCCGCCGGCCGGCAAGGCCTTAAAGCTGCTCAAAACCGGCCCGGCCGGAATTAGCCCGGGTGAAGTTTTTCCTGTGTTTAACCTTCCGCCGACACGGAGAGTCCTTGTGCCCGCAGCCCTCCGGGTTCCTGAACGGTCTGAACCGGAGGTGGCCTACTATCTGCTTCATACTGAAAGCCTCGGTTCGGGTTATCACCCGGTCGGGAAAAGATATTTTCCTTTCCGACCCAGGGGCTGCCGGAATGAAGCGGCAGAAATTGCGGACTTGAATCCGAAGCCCATTCTGACTTTGAGCGGAGAGCAGTTTAAGGCCCGGCTGGAAACTTATTTTCAGCTGCTGGGCGCGCTTTTTTCGGGCTGGGCCAGGTTCGGCTGGCGGGGACTTGTCCTCAGTCGGCAGGACTCCGGCTGGCGGCCGGAGCTGGACGCTGAAATAGCTTTTCTGGCCACTGAAATCGGCCGGTTGCAGCTCGGTCTCTTCCACCTCGGCCGCGACCGGTCTTTTAGCGGCGAGTTATATTCCAGAAAAGTTGAAAAACTTTGCCTGAAAGGTTTACACTTAGCTTCCAGGGCCTGGAAATATGCAGCCTCCCGGGCGCGGGAATAAATTTTTCCCAGGAGAAAAAATATGAAGCTTAAAGAATTTTATCGTCTGGCGGTCGAAGTGGGCATAAAGAATGACCTGAGACCGCGGGAAGAGATAGAACGACTGCTTCAGGAAGAAAAAAACGCCTACGAGAAACTGGAACCGGCCGAGAAAGAAAACTTTGACCCGGACCGTCTGTTCAATCCTTTCTCCGATAGCCGGATTCTGACCGGAGACCCGGAGATCGAGGTCAGGCGCATTCTGGCCGGAATTGACATGGACGCGGCCGAACTGATTCTGGCCTATACCCTAAACCGGGACACGGACAGGAAGATTGACCTGGTGCTGGCCCACCATCCTTCGGGAAGAGCCCTGGCCCAGCTGTCTCAGGTGATGGCCCTGCAGGTGGACCTGCTGACTTCATTCGGAGTCACTCCCAGCGTAGCCGAACAGTTAATGGAAAAAAGAATCGGGGAAATCGAAAGAAGGCTGTTGCCGATCAACCATAACCGAGCGGTGGATGCGGCCCGGCTGCTTAACCTGCCTCTGACCTGCCTGCACACTCCGGCCGATAACTGTGTCACCAGACATCTGACCGAGCTTTTCCGGGAAAAGGCGCCCGACAGGCTGAAGGATGTCCTGGAGATTCTTAAGAGCATTCCCGAATACCGGAACTCCGGCCGGAATTCTGTTCCACCTAAAATTCTGTCCGGTTCGGAAAACAGCCGGGCCGGCAGGATTTATGTCGACATGACCGGGGGAACGGAAGGCTCAAAGGATATATACGAGAAGCAGGCTGCGGCCGGGATCAGCACCCTGGTCGGCATGCATTACAGCGAGGAAGCCCTGGAAAAAGCCAAAAAAGCCAACCTGAATGTCATCGTGGCCGGACATATTGCCAGCGATACCCTGGGGCTGAACTTGCTGCTGGACCAGATAGAGAAAGAATCCGGCCAGGTTCTGGAAATAGTGGCGGTCTCAGGTTTCGAGAGAATCAGGCATCTCTAAAGGCAGGATAAATTTTTTTATTGAGGCCATTCCAGGAGCTTTACTGCCTGGCCAGGTCGACCACCCAGCGGGCAAAGATCCTGGCATCCTCCAGGTCATGCCGGTCGGGATGATTCCTGGCGGTTACAGCCATTTCTGTCCAGAGTTCATGTTCGGGCGAGCGGCTGAGTATTTCCATCGCCTGTTCGGAAACCTTGCCCCGGCAGGCAAAAGTCCCGAGCACCCGGGTTTGTCCGACCAGTATCAGGGCCTGTTCCAGGGCTTCGCGGGCCAGCCTGGTGCCGGGAATGGAGCCATGGGTCATGAAAAGGGCGGTTTTAAGTCCGGCCGGCAAAGATTTAAGAAAGGGTTCCATTCTGGCCGGAACGCTGTGGCTGTGAACCGGAAATCCTATGAACACCAGGTCATAACCCGACAGATCGGCGACCTGGGCCAGCGGCTTAAGCTCTTTCGGTTCGGGCAGAACTTCGAAAATGGCTTCGGCTACCATTTTGGTGTTGCCGGTTAAACTGTGGTAGACAACCAGAATTCTCATCTTAGACCTCTCCGTTCAACGGACCTGGCCTATTTTGCCATAATTCTGACATTTTAGCTAACACCGGTCAGCCCGGAGTTGTTATCAGCGGTTGGCCGTCGGGGCAGGGTAATGGTCACCGTCGTTCCCTGACCGGGCCGGCTTTCCAGCCGGATGTTTCCTTCATGCTCCTCCACAATTCTCTTGCAGATGGGCAGCCCCAGTCCGGTTCCTTTTTCCTTGGTGGAAAAATACGGTTCGAAGATATGGGCGGCCACTTCTTCCGGTATTCCGCAGCCGCTGTCCTTTATCTCCAGTTCCAGCCCCTCATCCTTATCGCGGAGACTGACCTCAATCAGGCCCTGCCCTTTGATGGCCTCGATGGCGTTGATCAGGATGTTGCGGATGGCTACCTTTATCTTGCCCCGGTCGCCCACCAGCCCGAAATTCCGGCCCGATTCGCGCAGTGAGAATTTTATCCTGTCGGCCAGGGTTTCCCTGAAAGGCTGAAGCAGGTCGAGCACCAGCTCTTTCAAGTCGAACTTTTCCCTGACTGCCCCGCTTTCCCTGGCGATGGTCATGAACTCAGCGGCAATGCTTCGCAGGTTCTCCACCTCAGAGATGATGTAAGAAATTGATTCCTGAAGCACCCGGTCGAAATCCGGGTGTCGGTCGGCATGGACTTTCAGGATGTGTTCGGCCGAAAGCTGAATGGGAGTCAGCGGGTTCTTGATTTCATGGGCCACTTTCCTGGCCATTTCGGTCCAGGCCACCCGCTGGCTCAGCTCAGCCAGTTCCTTCTCATGGGCTTTAAGATTTTCCACCATGGCGTTGAAGCCGTCGACCAGGCTCCGCAGTTCATCCCGGGCCTGGTGTTCCACCCTGATGTCCAGGTTTCCCAGGCCGACCTGCCGGGTGGCCCTGATCAACTGATTGATCGGCACCACCACCATCCTTTTGATCGTGGCCACCAGGAAGCCAATCAACAGAATAAAAAAGACGGAGGCGAACAGGAAAAACTCGAACAACTCGGTCCGGGCCCGGGAGATTTCCTGCTGCTCGAAGGGAAAAGGCAGGTGAAGGAAATAGATGTCCTGCCGGTAACGGTAGGGAACCGTCAGAGTCTGATAGGAATAGCTGCCAAAAGATTTCCGGCTGACCGCCAGCGGCTGGTTCCGGTAGTTCAACCGGAAATAGGTTTCGCCGTCCAGCAGCTCTGACAGAAGTCCGGTTTCAAAATATTCCCGGCGGCTTGAGGACAACAGCCGACCGTTCTTGAACAGGTTGACATCGTTGTTGAGGGTGCTGCTTATCCAGAAAACCAGGTCCTCGGGCATGACCGCCGGCGGCTGTTCGGTCTGTTCCTGCAGGCTGATAAAGTCGTGCAGGATGCTCCGGGCGAAGTAAGCCCGGCTGGTAGCCTCCTGAACGAAGCGGTCGGCAAAGAGCCTGGCCACCACCGTCTGGCTGAAGAAGATAAAAAAGAACAGCGGCACCAGTCCGGTAACCAGAAAGGCCAGATAAACGCGAAAGGAGAAAGAGCGACCGGATATCCGCCATTGCCTTTCCTTGTAGATTCTTGGGGTCAGGCCAACGGCAGTCAGGATGCCGAGCAGAAAGAACAGTTTCAGAAAATCAGTAAACTGGCGGCGGAGCGATTTTTCCGGACGATAGAAGACATAGAGGTTGTCGTCCTCAAGGGTAAGAAAGAAGCCCCGGTAACGGTTCGGCCCGGCCTTGAAACCGGCCCAGACGCCGCCCGGAGAGGCCGGGATCATTTTTTGCATCTCAGGAGTCAGGGCGAACCCCGGCTTGCTCTGGCTGAAGAGCAACTGGCCCTGGCGGTCAAAAACGGCCAGGCTGACCGGAAAATGCTGCAGCGAGGGCAGGGTGTTGAGTCGCAGCAGTTCAAAGTAGGGGTTGGCGGAATAGAAAAACGGGAGCAGCTCGGGGTCAAGGCTGACCCAGATGGCCAGACGACCGCCCCGGCCCTCTCCGTCTCTGAAGTCCTGGTAGCCGACCAGGAAATGCTTTTCCTGTCCGAGAATATCCAGGTACTGTTCCTGGATAACCGGACTCAACGACCTGGGCAGGTCGTTGGTCTGTTCGGCAAAAACGGGCATATTAAGTCCGAACGAAGTGAGAAGCTTCAGGTCCTGGTCCTGCAGGTAAAGACAGGAATTCCAGTTGAATCTGGCCAGGAGAGTCAGGTTCCAGAGAGCCCGGGCCAGCTCGGGGTCGGAGGGGTTCCGAAAATAATTAAAAAGGTCACGCGACCTTTTCTTTAACTCGAGGAAAGATTGTCTCAGGGCCAGGCCGGCCCAGCTTTTCTGGGATGAAACCAGGTGCACCAGCACCTTTTCTGTCAGATCCCGGGTCTTATGCTCGGTGAACTCCCTGAGGAGTGAATGGGTAAAAACTGAAATCAATAATAAATAGATTACCCCGCAGGCCCAATTTCTCCAGTTCAGGGCAGAAACGGCGGCCAGCAGCAACCAGAAAAGGCCCGGGATTAAAATCTCAATTGCCCTCAAACCTGAAAGCAGCCAGAGTCCGAAAAAGAACGCCAGGCCGGTCAGCAAGAAAATAGCTGCGGCTCCGGGCTGCCTGAGGAGCGAAGGCATCCTGGGCCTTAAAAATATAATTGCCGGCATCACCAGGCCGGCTATGACCAGAAATAAACTAAGATAAATTAGCACAGAAGACAGGTCCAGGTTGAAACTCAACAGGTTAAGGTTGCAGTTGGCCACTACCGCTTTTATGAACCGGGTCAGCACAGTTGCTGAAACTGCAGAAGTCAGAGCCGGAATGACCAATCCGGCCGGGGCCGGCCGCAAACCAGGCGAGCAGGACGGCTCGGCTCTGAAACGGCTCAGGTAATCCGGGGCCAGGATTTTCAGAGTAAAGTAAACCAGAACTCCGAACAGCAAGCTGCTGATAAAAAGGTCGGCCGGAGAGGCGGCCAGTCCCAGCGGCAGATTCAGAGCCAGGGTCTCGGCGGAAAATATTTTCCAGCCGGAGGCCGGGTAATTTCGGGCCAGGACGCCGAGATGGACTCTGATGATCGTCAGACCGCCCAGGGTCAGGAGCCAGGACAGCCACCGGATCCCCGGAGCTTTCAACGCCGCCCGAGAAAGCCAGCCGGTAAAAAAGATAAAGGCCACTATGGCCAGAACGATGGCCAGAATCCTGAGCAGCCCCGGAAAGGCAATTTGCTGCCTTTGCAGTTTCAGGGAATTCAGGGTGACTGTGGCCAGAATCCGGCCCTGTTCATTGCGCAATGGGAAATATAGCGTCCGGATTTCCACCTCTTCGGTTTGCTGACTCAGATATTCATCTCCGGTCCTGGCAAAAAGCCTGTCCAGGGCTTCGGTATCCTGGTCATAGTCCCAGAAGCTGATATCAGCCCCGCTCTCGGTCACTGATTTCAGACTGATGAATTCCCGAAGATAGGCTGACTGAAATTGCGGCTGGAAGGCCAGGAGTTCAAACAAGGCCAGGTAATGGTCGGAATCACCGGGGATGAGCCGGACGAGGAAAAAAGAAGCCCGGTCCTGGACGATAAAACTGCTCGACAGAAAGCTGGCTCCGGCTTCCGGCCAGCCTTTTATAAGCTTATGCAGGTCGGCAACATTTCCGAGCCAGAGCAGGGGAGTAAGGTCCCGGTCCAGCCAGGCCAGGCCTTCGGTTGCCGGTTCCAACGGCGCCTTCTGGAAAGAGGCGAAAATTTCCTCGGGCTCCCGGCCCGGCTGAGTCTGCTTAAAATGAGCCAGCCGTTTTTCCAGACGGTCGACCAGGATCGAGAACTCATTTTTAATCCGGGCTGAGCTTTTTTTGAGGCCGGCCAGGGTTTCGGCCTCAGTCTGGCTGGTCCGGCTTTTGAGCAGAAAAGAGGAACCCGCCAGCAGCGCTAACCCCAGGAGGAAAAAAAAGACGGCCGGCAGCAGCAACCTGTTGGTTCGCAGTTTGCTCGGGTCGGCTGAGGATTTATTGAATTTTTTCATTTAACGCTTTTCGGCTCGGATTTCTCTTATCTTTAACCCGGTTTTGTTTGTCTGCGGCGATTTTTCAGGGAAGACATAAAGATACAATCGGAAAAGATGCTTGCGGCCGTCGCGCAGGTCGGTTGTCGACCAGCGAGCCTGGAGAATGGCTCCCCGGCGGTCGAGAACAGGCTGATTTTCCTGATCGACAAAAAATTCCAGGGTTGAGGTTTGCTCGAAGAGTCTTTTCATGAGCTGAAAAGCCTGCCGGCGGGAAAAGCAGTCTGAAACCTGAAAGGGTTCCGGCAGAGTGATCAGGACCGGTGAGTCCAGGGGCAACAGCCGTTCCAGGCGGGCCGGGTCGTTTTGAAGGAAGGCGCTTTCAAGGGAAAAATTGAACTGGTTGATTATGGATAGCAAAAAAGAGAGAAAGAGCGCCAAACCCGCATTCACGCTTAAGATTCTATTAAATATTTATGGATAATTCCAGAAGCTTTAAGCAAGAAAGAGAGAAATGGGTGGTCAGGATTTCGGTCTCAAGCCTTCTTTTCTTCTGCTTTCTGCTCTTCCTGAAGGGCGGCAGCTTCCGCTTCCAGCTTTTTCTGCCGGATCGAGTCCTTGATGCTGGAGATGCCGGCGATGATGGCAATCAGCCCGCCGAAGAACAGAATTGGCGGAATGAAGCCGAACACCAGTTCATAAAATTCTCTCCACCAGACAAAGATTACCAGGTAGAGACCCGCTATCATGGCCACGATGCCCAGGAAGATGGCTAAATACTTGCCCATGTATACCTCCCTTCATAATTCACATGGAAGATTATTATTTACAAAATTTCTTTTGAATAGTCAAATAAAAAGGCAAGCCGGGCGGCCTCCCGGTTTTTGTGGCGATGCTCGTCAAAAAGGGGGGCGCCGGGCCAAAAATCCTCCGTCTCCGATTGCTTGCTGGCCCGGATTGCAAAGAGGGTCCTGTCACGGCGCGCCTCCTCCCGTCCTCGCTCCACCCATCCCCCCGTGGGGAACCCCTTCCGCTGCGGGCGGTTCGGAGACACGCCGCGCCACCCTCTGAAAACCTTCCATCGCCGATTCTGTATGGGCCCGAATTGGAAAGAAAAGACAGGTGAGCACATAAGCCTTCAGGCTTCATGTCCTCTCTGATTCTTTAGCGGCTCTTGTTTTAGAAAGGGGCTGCCGCGGTGCTCCTCCCTCAGCAAATTCATTCCTTGCCGTTTCACTATCGGCCTGGATTGGTAAGAGGGTCCTGTCGCGGCGCGCCTCCTCCCGTCCTCGCTCATCTATCCTCCGCGGAAAACCCCTGTTGCTCCGGCGGCAGGGGGCGGGATGCCAGCCTGGTTCTATCAACTGCGCAAATTAAGAATTGAAACTTTTCCTGAAGGGAATGCCGGCCCAGGTTTAATTAATGGGGCAGAATGGGAAGGGAGACGGACGCCTTAATCTCACCTATTCGAGACGCAAATCCATAATTAAAATGCGGAAGATGAAACCGACCCGGCAATATTTTTTTCCGGTGATGGGCGACACTCGGGGAAGGGGAGATTTCTGCGGGTTGCCGGCCCGGTCTGGTTGAATTCTGTCCCGGCGGCGGGTAACATTATTCTGAAAATGGATACAGGGCTGAAACTGGTAATTTTCGACCTGGACGGCACGATAGTTGAAAACAGCTATGACTGGCCGGCCATAAAGAGGGAGCTTGGTATTCAGAGCGGCTCGATCCTGGCTTACCTGGACAGCCTGACCGAACCCGAAAGGTCCGTTAAGTACGCGCTTCTCCAGAGGTTTGAAAAGGAGCAGACCGAAAATTCGGTTCTAAAAGAAGGGGTCAGGGAATTTCTGGACTGGCTGACTGAGGCCGGCGTAAAGATCGCTCTGGTCACCAACAACAGCCTGGACAATACCGGGCATCTGCTGAAAAAATTTAATCTGGACTTTAACCTGGTTCTGACTCGCGAAAGCGGCCTGCATAAACCGGCCGGGACTCCTTTTCTGAAGGTTATGGAATATTTCGGGGTCAAGGCCGACGAAACGGCGGTGGTGGGCGATACCAATTATGATTATCTGGCGGCCAGAGAAGCCGGGATAAAAAGAGTTTTTATATTGAAAAGCAAAATGACCCCGGCCGGCCTGGAGAGCGCAGAAATAGTGGACAGGTTTGAGCAGATAAAAAATAAACTGGCCGGAAATTATTCGACTCAAACAGACAAATAATATGGCCGGCCGAATTTACCGGTCAGACTGCTGCCGGCCGGACGGATTTTCTCACCAGTTACCTGATAGTTAAACAGTGCGGAAGATATTACTGTCGAAACTGAGGACTTCTTACGCCGGGCCCTCAAGAACACAACGGGGGATAATCTAAGCCGGAAAAATTTTTTGCCCGCCGTTTAGAGCGGTTGAAACGCTCGTAATACCTGGCCCGATTGACTTTTTATCCGGCATAACTCATTTTTCGTTTTGTTCGTAAACGACCCGGCCGCCGACTATGGTATAGGCTATCGGAGCAGTCAGAATTTCCTTCGGGTCGAGACTGAAAATGTCTCGTCCAAAAACAGTCAGGTCGGCCAGTTTGCCGGGTTCGAGGGTTCCTTTCAGGTTTTCTTCGAAGGAGGCATAAGCGGAACCCCAGGTGAAGTATCTGATGGCTTCGACCAGGGTCAGTTTCTGCTCCGGAAACCAGCCGCCTTCCGGAAAATCAAACTCAATATTTTTTCTGGTCACGGCCGAGTACAGCCCCCGGCGCGGGTCGAGCGGTTCCACCGGCCAGTCCGACCCGAAGGCCAGGACGGCGCCGTTATCCAGCAGGGTTCTCCAGGCATAAGCATAGCGGGAACGCTCTTTCCCGACCCTGATTTCACAGAAGCGCATGTCGGTCGTGCAGTGGGTCGGCTGCATGGAAGCGATCACGCCCAGTTCCTTAAAGCGCGGGAAATCTTCCGGCTTGATAACCTGAGCATGCTCAATTCTGAAGCGCAGGTCTTTAGGGCCGTGCTTTTTCCGGGCGAGTTCCACCGCGTTCAACACCCAGTTGACTCCCTTGTCTCCTATAGCATGGACTCCCACCTGGAAACCGTTGGCATAGGCTTTTTCCAGCAACTCGTAAAAAGCCTCTTCCGGATACTGAGGCAGGCCTGACTTGGTCGGGTCATCGGCAAACGGTTCGAACATCAGGGCAGTTCCGGAACCCAGGGTGCCGTCAATGAAAGCTTTGAGGAAGCCAACCTTCAGGTAGTCGTCACCCTGGCCCTGACGGAGGCCCATTTTTATATACTCCTCGATTCCCTCGATGGGCAGCCAGGCATATACCCGGAGTGTCAGCCGGCCTTCGGCCTGGAGCTTCTTGTAAATTTCCAGGTCGCGCAGCCCGGCGTCGGCGTGAACGCCGGTCAGGCCGAGCCGACGGGCATGGTCGAGGGCCCGCAAAATATCCTCTTCCGGAGTGGATTTTACCGTGGACCTGACTTTGATCAGAGCCATGGCCGATTCTTTCAGGATCCCGGTGGGCTCGCCCGTTTTGGGATCGCGGACTATCTCGCCGCCGAAGGGGTCTCTGGTCTTCCTGTCGATGCCGGAAAGCTTCAGGGCCAGGCTGTTGAGCCAGGCTGAGTGGCCGTCGACCCGCCTTATGACCACCGGGTTATCGGGGGCAACCTTATCCAGGTCATGCCTGGTGGGCCATCTCTGGCCGGGGAAAAGCGTATGGTCATATTCGCGACCGAAGACCGGAGTGCCGGGCGGCAACTCTTTTATCTTTTCAGCCACCATCTGCTGCACCATTTCCACCGAATCGACGCCGCGGAAGCTGAGCTCAACGAGAGACCTTCCGCCCGATGAGAAATGAGTATGGGCGTCTATGAGTCCCGGGATGGCCACTCCGTCCTTCAGTTCGATGAGCCGGGTTTCCGGACCGATATATTTTTTAATCTCTTTTCTGGTTCCGGTGGCCAGGATTTTGCCGTCAGCCACAGCCAGGGCTTCCACCAAAGGCTCCGATTCCAGGCCGGTAAAAATCTTTCCGGTTATGACCAGACTGGCCCTGGTCTCTGTCTTGTGTTGACAGCCGACCGAGGTCAAAGCGGCCAGGAAAACGGCTAAAAGCAAAACGGAAAAAGCAAATCTGGCTCTGGTTAATTTTCTCATCTTAAACTCCGGTTAAAATTTTTTCCTATGATAACACATTAAATCGCCGGGAAGAAAGGTTTTCTGCCCGGAGGTTGCGGCATTCTTTGAGAGTAGGTCGTCAGCGGAATTAAAACGATTTTAATTTCCGGTTGAAAATCTTTTTAAGCTGACGAAAAATGATATATCATAATCAAAGTGAGTTCGGAAGGGAAAATATAATGACAGAACAAAAGCTTCTTTTAATTCCCGGCCCCAGCCCGGTGGTTGACCGGGTGCTTGAGACTCTGTCTCAGCCGACGGTTTCCCATATCAGCCCGCAGATGGAGAGGGAACTCGGCGGCGCCCTGGAGAATATGAAAAAGATAGTGTTTACCTCCTCCGGACAACCGTTCATCATCGCCGGGGCCGGAACCCTGGCCATGGAAATTGCTTTGCTTAACATCACCGCTGACTCGGACCGGGTGCTGGTTCTGTCTCAAGGCTATTTCGGCAACCGGATGGCCGAAATTTGCGAGGCCTTTGAAATCAAATTCCATCTGCAGCAGAGCCAGTGGGGCCGGGTGGTGACGGCCGAAGAGCTAAGGGCGGAATTGAAAAGACATAAGTACGAGGTTGTGGTCTGCACCCACGTGGACACGGCTACCGGGGCCTGCGCTCCCGTCCGGGAGTATGCGGAAGTCGTGCGCCAGACGGCACCGGAGGCTCTATTTGTGGTGGACGGGGTTTGCGCCACCGGAGGCATCGAAGAGCGGATGGATGACTGGGGGATAGATGTTATCCTCACCGCCGCTCAGAAATGCCTGGGCGCCCCGCCCGGGTTGGCGATTAATGTGTTTTCCCGGCGGGCGCTGGAAAAACGACGCCAGCTGCACCGGGTCAAGGCTTATTATGCCGATATCATGCGCTGGCTGCCTGTTATGGAGAACCCCAATAAATATTTTTCCACCCCCGCCGTGAATGAAATCAGGGCTTTCTATGAGGCCACCCGAATCGTCCTGGAAGAAGGGCTGGAAAAAAGGTTCGAAAGGCATGACCGCTTTGCAACCGTCATCCGCAGCGGCTTGAGCTCGCTGGGCTTTTCCATTTTTACCGATGAAACCTGCCTGGCGGCTTCGCTGTCGGTGGTCCGTTACCCGGAAGGTCTGGACGATTTGAGTTTCAGGCGCCGGCTTTATGAAAACGGAGTGGTGGTGGCCGGGGGACTGGGCCCGGTGGCCGGTCAGGTTTTTCGTCTGGGCCACATGGGCAATCTGACCAGGGAACAGATCATCTTTGCTTTTGACGCCATAGAAAAAACGCTCCTCAATCTGGGCTATGCCTTCGCCCTCGGTGATGGGGTGGAAACAGTCCGTTCCCTTCTGGTAAGATAAATAAGATTATCGGATGTTTTGTAACCGGAGCCCGGATTGACTGTCGGGACTTGTTCAGGTCCGGGTCGCGGGCAAATCAATTGAGGTTAGCTGATGAAAAATGAAGTTTACTTTATAAGAGCCAGGCGCGAGGAATCACCGGAAATTATCGCCAGAAAAGCCAGGGCCGTCTACCTGGCTCTCGGCTTGAACGACAAGATTCAACCCGAAGATTTCGTGGCCCTCAAAATTCATTTTGGAGAAAAAAACAACACCGGACATATCAAGCCGGGCTGGCTGGCCGGAATCATCGCTGAGGTTCTGAAGAAAAGTCAGCGGGCCTTTCTGTCGGACAGCAACACTCTCTACGTGGGCAACAGGTCGAACTCGGTGGACCACATCCGCCTGGCCTGGGAACACGGTTTCACTCCGGAAGCGGTCAGGATCCCGGTTATCATCGCCGACGGACTGGTCGGGAGGGAAAAATCAGAGGTCAGGGTTGAAGGGCAACGGGTTAAATCTTCTCGAATCGCCAGCGCTTTTCTGCATTCGGATGCCATGCTCTGTCTCAGCCACGTCACCGGTCATGTCCAGACCGGGGTGGGAGCGGCCATCAAGAATCTCGGCATGGGCTGCGCTTCCCGGGCCGGAAAGCTCGACCAGCATTCGGTTGTCCATCCCAGAGTGAATACCAAGCAATGTCGGAACTGCGGGGTCTGTATCAAGTACTGCCCGGCCGGAGCCATTATCCAGGCTGAAAGTTATGTGATGATTGACGACGAGAAATGCATCGGCTGCGGCGAATGCCTGGTGGTCTGCAAATACGGCGCGGTCAAGATGAAGTGGGACGAGGATTCGCGCCGACTGCAGGAAAAAATGGCCGAGTATGCCCTTTCGGTTAAGCAACATTTCCAGGATAAAATCTGCTTTCTGAATTTTATCCTCCAGGTTACTAAAGACTGCGACTGCATGGCCAAGAACCAGCCGGCTATCGTCGAAGATGTGGGGATAGTCGGCTCTCTCGACCCGGTGGCCGTTGACCGGGCCTCGGTGGATCTGATAATAAAGGCAGCCGGCGACGATGCCTTCAAGAAGGGTTATAACATCGACTGGTCGATTCAACTGGCTTACGGAGAAAAAATCGGCCTGGGCAGCCAGAAATACCGGTTGCTGGAATTGAAAGAATTCTGAGCGGGAGTTTTTGCCAGATACAGTGCCGGTAACTTCGACGGGCAGATCAAAGTTTTAGGTCGTAATAATATTTGTTACCCGGACCTGATGGTTGTTATTCCGGCCAATAATTCAGGTCATCGATTTTTTAATTTTTCAGCCCGAAGACTGGCCGAATTGAGCTGAAATCCGAAGGCCGGGCTTTCTCCGCGGGCAATGGAGTCGGCTAACGAAGCTTTCGCAACCGACCCTCAAACATGAAAATCGCCGCGGCATAGATTAGAAAAACAATCGCTGAAGCCATAACCGGCAATTTTTCTCCGAGATGGCTGGCCGCCGCGCCGATCCAGAGGGCGGCAAACGGCATCAGGCCGAAAAAGACAAAGCTGTAAATGCTCATCACCCGACCCCGGATGTTTTCGGGTGTCTGAATCTGCACCAGGGCGTTGCAGAGGTTGTAAATGATGATGACCCCCGTTCCCGAAATCAGCAGGAAGACGAAGGACAGAGGCAGGAGCCGCGACAGGGCAAAGAAGATGATGGAAATCGGGTAGAAAAACATTCCCAGAGTCAAAAGCTTGCCCCGGGTGAGGTGCTGGCTGAAGGAGGCAATAAACAACGACCCGGCCAGAGCTCCAAGGCCGATGGCAGTCACCAGAAAGCCGTTGGTTCTGGCGTCGCCGTGGAGAATCTGAACCGCCCAGGCCGGCAGAAGAGTGATGAAGGCCCGACCAAATAGGGTAGTGACGGCTACGGTCAGAACCAGAAGCCGGATGGTGCTGTGCTTGAGAACATAAACTATTCCCTCTTTCAAATCCTGCACAATTGAATTGTCCGATGGCCGGGGAACAAAAGGCCTGAGTTTCATCAGAGCCAGGGCCACGATGACGGCGATGAAGCTGGCCCCGTTAATGGTGAAGCACCAGGCCGGACCAAGGGCAGCGTAGATGATTCCGCCGGCGGCCGGGCCGAGAGCCTGGGCGGTATTGAACATGGCCGAGTTCAGGGCGATGGCGTTGGTCAGGGCCTCGGGTTCGATCATTTCCATGACAAAAGCCTGACGGGCGGGAGCGTCGAAAGCGTTGACTATCCCGGCGGCCAAGGCCAGAACGATAATCTGCCAGGGCTGAACCAGGCGGAGAAAAACCAGGGCGGCCAGAATAAAGGCCAGCAACATCATCGTTACCTGGGTCAGGATAAGGATGCGCCGGCGGGGGATGCGGTCGGCCACCACACCTCCATACAGCATAAAGAGCCAGGTGGGCAAACCGGCGGCAAACCCGGCATAGCCCAGGTAGGCGGGAGAATGCGTCAGTTCATAAATCAGGAAGGCCTGGGCGGTCATCTGCATCCAGGAGCCCAGGACGGAAATCAGTTGCCCCCAGAACCAGAGGCGATAGTTGGGGTATTTAAGGGCGTAAAAAGTCTGTCGCCAGGAGAATTTTTTGCCCAGGGCCAGAATCCTCGGAAGGAGCTGGGGAGGGGTGCTGTTAATTTCCTGGTCCATCAGAGTATTTTCTATGTCTTCAATTCAAGCTTAACAAAACTTTCCGGATAAGCTGTCAATCTGCCGGTCTCTGGTTCCTGTTGTAATTTATTCTTAACGCAGCAACCGAATCTTTTCGGCAGTCGAGAAATCCGGACCGGCTTCAGTCGTCGACAGCGCCCGGCTGTCGGTTCCAGGCTTCCCGGAAAAGCCGAAACAAGCCAAAAAAATTAAGCCTAATTATACGCCTTAACTTTCTATGTTTCAATGAGATAACCGGCAGGTTTTCACTTTAACAGATCTCACTGGAATCGACTTTTGAATTTTATAACTGTCTGTTTTTCAATTCTTGCTGACACAGGATAACCGACGTGATCGGAGCCGGCAGGGTAACCCGACTATTCTTTTGATTGAGTGAAAATCAGGTTGGCCGTAAAAAGATGAGTTACGTCGGTTGAGCTGCAAGAGGAAAATTTTGCTTAGCCGAACAGGTTCTGCCGACAATTGAACTCTGGTCGTCGGCGGAGAGAAAAATCTTTTGCCGACTTTATGGCGGCCTTAATTGCAAACTTATGTTAGTCCGGTAACAACAGTCGGATTTTGATTCATATAGGTAGAAGGCTAAAAAAGAAAACGGGGTTTCAACCGGAGGTCAGACGCGCCAGCTCGGCTTCGTAGACTACCAGGTCAGAATCGCTGAACAGCACAAACCTGATTATTTTCACTTTTTTCAGCTGCGGAATCATTTCCAGAACCGTGCGCATGGCCACTTCGGTCGCCTGTTCTAAGGGATAGCGAAAATAGCCGGTGGAAATGGCCGGGAAAGCGATTGATTCAACGTCATTTTCTTCCGCCAGCCGAAGCGAGTTTCGGTAGCAGTCGGCCAGAAGTTTCTCTTCCGGCTTGTCCACTCCGTAGACCGGGCCCAGGGTGTGAATCACGTATTTGTTGGGCAGATTGTGTCCGCCGGTAATCACCGCCTGGCCGGGCTCGATGGGAGCATACTTACGGCACTCTTCCTCCAGTCCGGGCCCGGCTGCCCGGTGGATAGCTCCGGCCACCCCGCCCCCGGCTTGCAGGCGGGCGTTGGCGGCATTGACGATGGCCGTTATGTCGGGCTGGCTGGCTATATCCCCTTTAACCAGTTCAATCTTTACCCCGGAGATTTCTTTTATCATTATGGCCGTCCCTCCTTATAATCCAGCTCTAATATACTGAATTTCATATGGAATACAAAATGCTTTTTATCGGTCGGCCGGTCGGCAATTCAATGGGGGTCCGGTCAAGAGAGGTTGGTAGGCTTTGAAGCTATGATTTGCCCGACTGAGCGGCGGAAAGGGGGTAATTTTTCGGCCGGAATAGTCGGGCTTTGAAGCAAAAAAAAGGCCGGCAGGCCGGCACATATGAATATTTCTTCATATATCAGGGCAAGGAGTCGGCCCTGTTCCCGGGGTTTTGAGCCCGGAGCCAGAGCTAATTTGAAGAAAAAATAGCTTCCCCAATAGGGGAATGGGTCAGATTGGCGGCCGCTTAAAAGAAGATTTAAATAATTGGCAGGGGCATACCTTTCCGGAACCTGTAGTCTGGAATTAAGGGGATTCCGGCCCGACAGGAGCAACAGAAAGCCGGGCAGCACCTGGTCAATGGTTGAAGAAATTGTCGACGGATAAAAAAATCGGGGAGGTGGGATTTGAACCCACGACCCCAGCGTCCCGAACGCTGTGCGCTGGCCAGGCTGCGCTACTCCCCGAAGGCTAAAAATTATAGATTAATCGGCCGGATATGTCCAGCCCTGGTTGTTGTTTATGACTGTTTTCAGGATTCTTTTAAGGTCCGGAAAATATTTGGAAATTCAGGGCTTGAAGCGGCGGGGGCTGGGGGACTTGACCACAAAGAATTCCAGTGTTTCCTCCTGCCGGTTGCTGACATTCATCTTAATGTTATAAGGAATGTTGACGATCGTCCCGGCCGGGTAACTTTGAGTCGGTTGATCGCCCAGTTGAAGAGTTATGGTGCCACGAATTATGATCATATAAACGTTTGAGTTGGAAAAGTGCTCGGGCAGAGCTTCTCCCTTATTGAGAACCATATGGTTGATGGCCACATTCTCATCGTCTATGATTCTTTCGATAATTTTGTCCGAGGTCCTGGTGAAATTGTAAGTTTTTTCGACCATGTTCGCTTTTTTCTCCCCGAAAATTTTGCTGACAGGTCGCGGGCGTCAGCCTTTTCATTTTACCTGAAAAAATGCGTCTGAGAAAGGCAGCTTCCGGGCAGCGATTTTTTGGTTTTGAATTATGGTTTAATGCCGGAACCCTGGCCGTGAAGGTCGGTGGAATCCTATAGCGGTTTTGACTCGGAATTGCGGATTGTTATATAAGAGTCGGAGTCAAAAAATGGTTGCCGGCGGAATCATCGCGCAACGGTAGATCCGGATTGATGTCATTTCGGAAAGTTATATCAATTAGCGGAGAACATCCGCCGCCTATCAGGGAAAGCGATATTTAATGAACAAACGAATAAGAAATAACACGGTAAAAGGAGGGCTTAATATGAAAAATAGACGACTTGAAGCCGGCTTGATTTCTTTGTTCTTTTTATTGACCGGTTTAATTTATTTGGTTACTCCGGCAGCAGCCGGCCCGGACTCGGGCCGGGTTCTGGAAGGGCTAACCGTCCAGAGCAAGATTCTGGAGAAAGAAGTCCGCTATACAATTTATCTGCCTCCCGATTATGAAACCTCCAGCCGGCGCTATCCGGTGGTTTATCTGCTTCACGGCTACACCGACAACGATACCGGCTGGTTGCAATTCGGCGAAGTCCATCTTACCGCCGATAAAGCCATAACCGACCGCCAGATACCGCCGATGATCATCGTCATGCCAGATGGCGGTGTCAGCTGGTACATAAACGATTATCAGAACAAAGTCCGTTATGAAGACTTTTTCTTCCAGGAGTTCATACCTTATATCGACGCCACCTACCGCACCCGGCCGCAGAAAGAATATCGCGGAATTGCCGGGCTGTCGATGGGCGGCTGGGGGACGCTGATTTACGCTCTCCGTCATCCGGAAATGTTTGCCGCGGCCGCTCCTATCAGCGCCGCCGTCTGGACCGATGAGGAAGTCATAGCCACCGACGAGAAAGTCTATGAGCGGATCTTTGCCCCGCTTTTCGGGCCGGGGCTTAAGGGCAAGGACCGGTTGACCGCGCATTTCAGAAGCTACAACCCGCTGGACCTGGTCAAAACTCTGCCGGTTGAGAAAATAAAAAGCGTGCGGTTTTACATCGATTGCGGCGATGACGATTTTCTCTACAAGGGAAATGCCGCGCTGCATGTGGCTATGCGCGACCGGAAAATTCCCCACGAATTCAGGGTGCGCGACGGCGGGCACACCTGGAGCTACTGGCGAACCGGCATCCTGGATGCTCTCAGGTTCATCGGCGAAAGCTTCCACCGATAAACGAGGTAAAAGATGGATTTTCTCTCGATGCCTGAATTCAAGGATAAAATAGCCGTGGTCACAGGCGGCGCCCAGGGAATTGGTCTGGTAACCGTCCTGGCTTTTCTCAGAAACGGGGCAAAGGTTATAGCTCTTGATAAGGATGAAGAAGCTATAAACGATGCGCTTGAAGATTTCCTTTCTGATTTCAGGTCCCGGGTGGAATTTATAACCTGCGATCTTGCCAGACCGGATCAGATAAAGCAAAGTTGCCGGAAGGTTCTTTCCGCCGAGGGAAAGATTGATGTCCTGATGAACAATGCCGGTGTCGGAAGCTGGAAAAGTATCGAAGAAATTACGCTGGAGGAGTGGGACGAAGTAATAAATATTAATCTCAGAGCAGCTTTTCTGATGGTCAAAAATCTGCTTCCCGCCCTGGGGGAGGGGAGCGCCGTGGTAAACATCGCCTCCACCAGGGCACTCATGTCGGAGGCTGACACCGAGCCTTATTCAGCCTCAAAGGGAGGACTGCTGGCGCTGACGCATGCTCTGGCCATTTCTCTGGCTCCGAAAAAGATCCGGGTGAATGCCGTCAGCCCCGGCTGGATTGAGGTTTCAGGTTATAAAAAAAGGAAAGAGCGGAAATCTCCGGTACTCAGGGAAATTGACCATAAACAGCATCCGGCCGGACGTGTTGGAAAACCGGAGGATGTGGCCAATGCCGTGCTCTTTCTTGCCTCTTCCCTCAGTGGTTTTATTACCGGGACTAACCTCATCGTTGACGGCGGGATGACGGTGAAGATGATCTATGAAGAATAAACAGGACATTAATTATGAATAAACTATCATTGTGCCTGTCGCCTGTGTCTGAAAATTACGGAAAATTTCTTTTTCCAGGACCTGTTCGGAAAGGACAAGGGAAAAAATCGGTATCTAAGGATCTGTGTTTTTTTAGAGGTTAAGACATGAAGAAAAAGGGATTCAGGCTGCCGCATACGCTGGTTTTGATTTATTTGCTGGTGATTCTGGTTTATATCCTGGCCCTGGCACTTCCCTCGGGAGAATTTGACCGAGCTGAAAAAACCGTTCAGGGTAAAACCAGGCTGGTTACCGTTCCCGGAACCTATCACCAGATTGAAAAAAAGTGGCTCAGTCCCGAGTGGCTGCTGATCGCTCCGATTCGCGGCTTCCAGGACGCCGCGCTGATAATTTTTCTGATTTTTATCTTCGGCGGCACCTTCGGTATTCTGACTAAATCCGGGGCGATCGATGCCGGCATCCACCGGCTGGCGGCTTTCTTCGGCCGCAATCCCCGGCTGAGGATACTGGTCATACCGGTGCTGATGATTATCTTCTCGCTGGCCGGAAGCGTTTACGGGATGGCTGAAGAGTCTATTCCCTTTGTTTTGATTTTTATTCCTTTTGCCATTTCCATGGGTTACGATTCGGTAGTCGGGGTGGCCATTCCGTTTGTCGGCTCGGCGGTGGGCTTTGCGGCCGCTTTCTTTAATCCCTTCACCGTCGGCATCGCCCAGGGTTTTGCTGAGTTGCAGCTTTATTCGGGGCTGGGATACCGTTTGATTCTCTGGATGGTGGCCACGATCATCGCCATTGTTTTTGTGATGCTCTATGCGGAAAAGGTAAGGAAAAATCCCGAGCTTAGCCCGGTTTATGACCTTGACCGCGAGAGAGTCCATCATCAGGAAAATTCTGCGGCCAGTCTGGAGTGGGGGACTTCCCAGAAGCTGGTCATTGCCTGCCTTTTTGCCGGCGTAGGACTGCTGATATACGGCATACTGGCCAAAAGCTGGTATATGGAAGAAATCGCCGCTCTTTTTCTGGGAATCGGCCTGGTTTCAGGATTTCTGGCTAAGATGAAACCGTCAGAAATGGCTAAGAATTTCGTCGATGGGGCAAAGGATATGATGAACGTCTCCCTGATAATTTCTGGCGGCCGGGCGGTTCTCATTATCCTCAAGGAAGCGGCCGTCCTCGACACCATGCTTCAGGGAGCGGCCGGATTGATTTCTACCGTGCCTTCAATTCTGACCGCCCAGATAATTTTCCTGGTGCAGGCGGTGATAAATTTCTTCGTCCATTCAGGAACAGCTCAGGCTGCTCTGACCATGCCGATAATCGCACCGCTGAGCGACCTGGTGGGTATCACCAGGCAAACATCCGTTCTGGCATTTCAGCTGTGTGAAGTGATAAATCCCATTCTGCCGACCTCGG
>FWPV01001173.1_pt1 | contig 31447 bp, 27 predicted proteins | sample 2228371 | NCBI WGS metagenome assembly FWPV01 (sample SAMEA103939776, study PRJEB20133) | metagenome
CATGTCAGTACCGTCCAGATACTCGCTACACTGATGCGAGGATAGCGCATGGGCTGTGAGCCAGGGGTGATCATAGGGAACAGCTAACCATGGTAGGTATCGTGTTTCTCGTTGCGGTCCTTGTGCTGTTTGTCCTCGGCACACCTCTTTTCGTTCTGTTCGGTGCTTCTTCAATGTACTGCCTGCACGTTCTCGAGGGCGATTCCCTTGCCACGATTATCGGCGACATGTATCAGCTCGTGTCAAATCCTGTGCTCGTGGCGATCCCGTTGTTTACCTTTGCTGGCTACATCCTGGCCGAAAGCGGTATGCCAGCACGGTTGGTGAGGATGAATAGGGCCTTGGCAGGGTGGGTTCCTGGAAGCCTTCCGTGGGTTACCTTGCTCACGTGCGCCCTTTTTACTGCTTTGACAGGCGCAAGTGGAGTCACGATTGTAGCGGTTGGTGGTCTTCTCCTGCCTGCACTTATGAAAGATGGATACTCGGAAAAGTTTTCCCTCGGTATGGTCACCTCCTCTGGTAGTATTGGACTCCTGTTTCCTCCTAGTATCCCTGTCATTTTGTATGGCGTTGTTGCCAGGGTAGAGATCGAGAGAATATTTACTGCAGGGCTTCTGCCAGGTCTTCTCATCGTTGGCGTGCTAGGGCTTTATGGCGGACATGTCGCACTCACCCAGAACGTGCCTCGCGGCCGCTTTTCGCTCTCTGGACTTAGAAAGGCGGTGCGCGAATGCATCTGGGAGCTTCCGCTGCCTGTGTTTATTGTCGGAGGGATTTACGGTGGGCTGGCTACCGTCACTGAGATTGCCGCTGTCGCAGTGGCCTACGCATTCCTCGTGGAGGTGTGTATCTATCGTGAGATTTCCTGGTCTCATTTGAAAAAGATATGTGTCGAAAGCGGTAAGATGGTTGGCGCCATATTGATTATCCTTTCCCTTGCCCTGGCCTTTGCCAAGTTTGTCATCTTACACAACATACCGGATCGCATTGTCGGGTTCATGAGCCAGGTTATCTCCCAGCAGCTTTCGTTTATGAGTCCCAGACTCGCGTTTCTCATGCTTCTCAACATCCTGCTATTGCTGGTCGGTTGCCTTATGGACATCTTTTCTGCGATTATGGTTATAGTGCCGTTGATCCTTCCTATAGCGCTGAAGTTCGGAGTGGATCCGCTGCACCTTGCCATTATCTTTCTCGTCAATCTTGAAATTGGCTACTGTACGCCACCGGTAGGACTGAATCTTTTTATTGCGAGCTTCAGGTTTCGCAAGAGCATGGTCACCCTCTACAACGCAACGTTGCCGTTCCTACTCCTGCGAATTGGGATCCTTATTCTTATTACCTACTGGGAGCGTCTGAGCCTTGTGTTCGCGTAGGCTACTCAATATGCCCAAAGACTGAGAAGGTTCTAATGCCGACCCTCAGCACTAAACGGGATAGCGCACTGAGTAGACCCGTGGGACGGGTTGTTGTAGTGGCTGATTTCCTATAAAATTGATTAACAGAAAAAGTTAATGTGAGATTGTCTCGCAGATCACCTGGATTGAAAAAGGGAGTACCGGTATGGCCAGATCAAAAGTTGCCGTTCTCAAGACTCGTCCTGAAACGGTACTAGAGGACTACAAGAAACTTATGCACATGGCAGAGTACCAAACATTTTTACCAAAGGATACGAGGATTTGCCTAAAGATAAACGTTTCCTGGCAGATCTTTTATCCAGGGTGCTCTACGACACCTTGGCAATTAGATGGCGTGATACAGACGCTGCTCGAGGACGGTTACAAAAAGGAAATGTTATATGGCTGTCATAATCGGACCGTAGTCGTTGATGGTAAGATTGGAGAGGTCAACAACAAGCAGAAGCAGATCGTGGTCGGTAAATACGGTCTGGAAAACATCCACCTCCAACCCGAAAAGCTCTCCGAGTTCAAGAAGTTGGTGGAAAAAGGAGAATGGATTCGGTACGAACCGCGAGGCGAGCTGCTCACCCTGCACGAGGTATTCCCTGAAGGTCTCTATATACCGAAACGGTTCATCGGTGAGAGTATCCTTCATTTTCCTACCATGAAGACACATGTCTTTACGACGATGACAGGGGCAATGAAGAATGCCTTCGGTGCCTTGCTCCATCATGAACGCCACTGGGCCCATGCCACGATCCATGAAACCCTGGTAGACCTTCTGACTATCCAGAAAGAGATTTTCAAGGGCATATTTGCAGTCATGGATGGCACTTTTGCAGGAGACGGCGCTGGACCTCGAGCCATGATTCCTTACGAAAAGGACTACATCCTCGCCAGTGGCGACATGGTTGCCATCGACGCGGTTGCAGCTCATATGATGGGATTCGACCCGATGTCGCTCAAGTTTATACGTCTCGCCCATGAACAGGGATTGGGATGTGGAGAATTCAAGGAGATAGAAATCGTCGGAGAAGACATCTCGGAAGTCAACTGGCACTTCAGGGATACGGACAATTTTGCAAGCCGCGGCCAGAAGATGATTTACCATGGGCTTCTCAAGCCATTTGAGAAGACGCTGCTCAGAACGCGCATCGTGCCATGGGCCTACCTGGCATCGAGGGCCTACTACGATGGGATCTGGTACCCCCTCATTGGCAAGAAGAGAGTACAGCAGATGCTCCAGACAAAATGGGGTCGCTTGTTCGAGGAGTATGCCTAAAAGCTACCTGGTTGCGGAAGGGGGGGTCGTCAAAAGGCACCTCGTCCTGACAGGATTGCAGGTACCGTCTTGAGGAGAATAATCAGATCGAGCTTGAGAGACCAGTTGTCGATATAGTGCAGATCCAGTGCCATCCACGTATCGAAATCAACGTTGTTGCGACCACTGACCTGCCATAGCCCGCTGATCCCTGGCTTCATGCTGAGTCGGCGGTACTGCCAGCTCTCGTACCGTTCGACTTCCTCTGGTACAGGCGGCCGAGGCCCGATAAAACTCATCTCCCCTTTTAGGACGTTGATCAGCTGCGGCAGCTCGTCAAGGCTCGTTTCTCTCAAAAAACGTCCAACCCGTGTTCGACGCGGGTCGTTACGTATCTTGAAGACCGGGCCAGAGAGCTCGTTGAGCGGTGCGAGGGCAGGTTTGAGTTGTTCAGCGTTTTCTATCATGGTTCTGAACTTATACATTTTAAAGCGCCGTTTATAGAGCCCGATCCGCTCCTGAACAAAGAACACAGGGCCCTTTGAATCGAGTTTTATGGCACACGCAATGACCGCAAACAGAGGCAGTGTCAGTAGGAGCAGTACAAGGGCGCCGATGGTATCGCATGCTTGTTTAACTACTATTTGCCATGTCTCCATCGGGCTTGCGATAAACGTGAGCATTGGCGTGCCATGAAAGTCACTCAGTCGTATCTTGGATATCGTAGGTGAATACAAATCGATCATCACCCGCGTCCTGATGCCCTGCTCTTCGCATGTCTCCAACACCCTAGTGATCGTATCCAGATTGAGGAGGGGAAGGGCGATGTGCACCTCGTCGATGGGTCTTGACGATATGATTTTTTGTAGATCCTCGAGTGTTCCAATGACCTCAGCGCCTTCGATTGTTTGTCCCACCGAGCCGTCATCCTGAGTAAGAAAGCCAGCGATTCTTAAGCCCCATAACGTGTGTGACCGGATTTTTGCCGCAAGATGTCGCGCACGATTGCCCGTACCCACGATAAGGACCCTGCGAAAGTTGTATCCCTTCTTTCGGACGTGGCGCAAGGCCTGAAAAGTCAGCACCCTCTGCATAATAAGGAGCACTATATTCGTGATCCCGAACAAGAGCAGAAAGGCACGGCTGACCCAATGGAGTTTCAATAAGTACGCTGCAACCATGAGAAAGGCCATGCCTTCTGCGACTGATGTTACGATTGCCCGGGCGATCCTCGGAAGGCTATTGATACGTTGAGAATCATAAAGATTATTGAGGTTGAGCACGACGTACCATGCAGGCAATGCGATATAGAGGATGGGAAGGTATTTAAGCAAACCTGCAGTAGGGGGAAGCGCTGAATCCAGAAGCGTTCGTAGACCGTAAGCGATCAGAAACGAAAGGATAGTGATACACAGGTCGATAAGGATTTGTAGCCTGCGAAAAAGATCGGCCTTTTCTTTAAGCATTGCCTCAATGCTCGCTCACTAGGTTGCACGATATACCCATGTCCACGACTATATGCTGCAGTGGTCGCTGTGGATTGCGTACCGGTCCGATCTCCCGACGTCAGGACTCCTGGCCATAGATGACTCCCTGTGCCCCCGCGTCACAACTGTACCCGCAATACGCCCTTCAGAGAAAAGCCGAGCACAATTGTAATGATAAAAAATAGAATAATCCAGTGGAGGGTAATCTGCGACCACAGATGTATGGTGCGCTGAGGATATACGATCTCGATCGATTCAATGTTGGGCAATCGAAGCGGCGGATGGGTGGGATGAACGAGCCGGTTGAAGAACCCGTGGCGAACCGATACACCGTTTACGGCGACGAGATGATCTGAAGCAATGACTGTGGTGGTATAGCCCTCTGTACCAATCGTAACGTGCAATGGATGTATGCCTGGTGCTGAAGCGCTTACCCTCCACGAAAGTTCATGGTGCGTAGGTATGTACACGGGTGGTGTTTCAATCTTGAGCCCTTCCGAGACCTCTACGCGTATATCGCGGATGGGATCGAGACCGGGGTGCGAGGACAGGGATACCTTCACAATAGTAGGTTCACCAACGCGCAGCGGTCGCCTTCCGAACCGCATGTCCAAATGAATAATGAGAAGCACTATGGGAACTACCATCACCATGAATGGGACAATATTGAGTTGGAGATACCGGAGGTTCTTCAGCAAAAGCCCGGCGATGCTTCGACCTGTCTGGACAGGGTCGTCAGTAAAAAGCCGTACCTCAAGGAGATAGGCCTTTATCTGGTCCTTGACGTGCTTGATCTCTTTCTGGTTCGAGAAAAGCTTGTAGATCCACAGGACAAAGATGCTGGTCAGCAGAGATATCAAGAGCAATGGCCATATCGGATCGGACCGGACAAATGGCGTGATGAACACGTCACACACAAAACTGAACACATTATGAACGACATTCATGGGGATTGCACAACTCCCGTGTAGGCCATAGCGGCGAGGACACCGACCTCAGGTCAGGATATGTAGCCTAATCCCTGAAGCTTCTTTTTTATGTCTTCTCCAGACTCATCGTGCTCCAGCCTGGAAAGCTCTTTTTCTATGGCATGCACAATGAACTCTTCCTCTGATGAGTATCCTGCTGTCTTGGCGTATTGTTTGATCTTCTTGAGCAGCTCATCGCTAATTTTTATCTTTGCCATACACGCTCCTTTCATCTGTACCGCGTCCACGTGAAGGATCACGTATCGTGTCTGCCTCTGGCACGGAAGCTGTAGTCAGAGGCTTGCCATCCATGTAGTCAGGGGGACGGATTCCGAATAGCGTAAGGATCGTCGGTGCAATATCCACCATTGCGGCCTGTCGAATGTGCAGTTTCTTGTTGACGAGGAAGACCCCAGGAACCTTTTCAGGGTCAACACAGTGGTCGCCACTCCAACAGCGAAGATTGTCCGAAAAAACCGAGTCGGTAATTTCTCCTGTCACTGATTCCCACGAGGCCCTGTATCCGTGGTTGTAGCCGATGAGCAGATCAGGTGCATTGTCCCTATAGGGACCAGAAAAATGTACAGCGCTGTCATACACCTTTGCAATGGCGGTCTCGCCGGTCTCATCGTCCTTGAGATGAGTGAGACGACGTACGAGTTCTTCTTTCAGTGCATGAGTTTCAGCCCCTGGAGACACTATGCCGAACCGTTCTCTGCCTTTTTGGTTGATGAAAAGACCGCCGAGGCCGAGGGCAAATGCCTTGGTACGGTCCCAATCCACACCCTTAAACCATTGCCCTGGTTGTGCGCCGTCCTTAAGGCATAGATACCTGTTTTGATATAGCCAGGTATTGAGATTGACCCCTCTCCTGAAAGAAGTAAAGCCATGGTCTGAGAGAACGATAAGCCAGGTATCGTCTGCAATGAGCTCCATGATCGCGCCAAGCATGGCATCGACTCGCTTGTATACATCACGCACTGGGTCGCTCTCTGTTGGGTGTGCAGAAATGCCTCGAGCCGGATGCCGAGGGTCATGGTACCGCCAGAACATATGCTGAATCCTGTCAGTGATGTCGAACACGCAGACAAGCAGGCCCTTTCTCATCTTCTTGAGCGCATTGAAGAACATTGACTCCCGTTCAGCATGGATGAAATTGCATTGTTCGATGAACGATTCGTCGTCGAGTGCACCTTCGTTGAGCGCCCATGTATCTTCAGCAAGCCCTAATGTGGCAAAACTACCCTGTGTTTTTGCGAGATAAAGGGAGTACATGGCCGGGTGGGAAATGGGAAGCGCAGGTCTTTCAGGATCAAGATGTATGGGCGTCATATAGAGCGACAATTCCGGCTCTGTTGCACGTAAATAAAAACGGACGATTCCTCGGATCTTCATGCCTGCTGCCTTGAAATAAATCCGTATCCATGGGGAATAGGTCCGCGGGGAGAGACGGTAGTGCTGGCCCTGGATCTTCAGAATGAGACCGTTCTGCTCTCGTCGTAGCAAGAGAGGGATCTTCAGTGCCTTTGGGGGATCTCTAAAGGGATGCTGAGGTCCGAAAATCCATGTCCGAATGACATCGCTCTGCCATGTTACGTTGACGCTCTGGCCTCCCGTGCGAGTCGATGGTTCTCCCTGGCGGGTAGTGTAGTACGTAAACGTCCCTTGCGTGCCTAATAGGTCTGGCACGCACATGGCTGAGAGGCTTATGCCCTTAAAGCGCTCAGGAGGAAACGTAATGGGCACCCGCTGAATGATGCTAAAGACGCCGTGGTCGCCCAGTATCTTCCAAAAGGGCTGGCTCTTTCTGAGCAATGCCATGTCCGGCTTGGCCAAAGGGATTCTGAGGCGACCAATCTTGAGTGACCGCGGTGAGGACCTGATTCGCGCCGAGGAAAGTTCGCCCAGATAGGTCCTTGGATTCCTGTGAAGGAAGTCGAAGATATTATGCTTTCCAGGGTGTACTCCTGTCTGAAAGGTCGACCATGCCACTGGTGACAGAGCCGGCAGGGTTGTGGCGAGTGTGGCAAAGGTACCGTCAGCTTCGAGTTTTGCAAAGTGAGGGAGTTCTCCTTCTGCCTGGAGGCGTTTCAAAAGGGAAGGATCGAGTCCGTCGAGCCCTACGACAACGACCTTTTGTGCAAGGGCATTCTTGGGAGTAGGGGTCTTTTTCAGCAATCGGACCACATAGCGAAATGGCCATGACAGGAGCGCGATAGCTGCGAGAAAAAAGGTAAGAAAAAATACAAAGAAGGAACTCAGAAAAGCAAACCCTGCGCCAGGTCCGATATAGGCATACGCCTCCTGACGCCATAAAATGATGATAGCGGTAAAGAGAAGAAGGCTAGAAATACGAACAGGCAGAAGGCATTTTTTTGGCAGCATACCCACGTTCACTACACCCTTCACTAGCAAGAAAAGGTGAATCGAGTTCTATGGACTCGACAGCGCTACCAGGTTAGCGATGCGCTTAGACACAACATATAATTATAAAGCTTTGCGTTGATCTGATTCAATGATAGTATTATGTAATGCCCAAGGCCTTCCAGGACATTGCTGTATGGTACCGTTGGGACACACAGCGATCACCAGGGATTACCGTGCGACCTAAGGAGGACATGGTACATGAGCACAAAAGACTCTGCCTTACCAGGATTTCGAAACTACACAGTTGAGCAGCGATTGAATCTGCTTCTTGAACGTGGGGATCTTACGCTGCAAGATGTGCCCTATTTTACTATGGCCCCAGAGGCAGTCAGAGTCGCTGCCACTACCGTAGAGAATGTCATCGGAGTGGCTATGATCCCACTTGGTATCGCGACGAATTTTCTCATTGACGGCAGGGACGTGCTCGTTCCTATGGTGGTTGAGGAGCCATCGGTAATTGCAGCTGCCTCCAATGGTGCAAAAGTGACCAGGTCGGGTGGGGGAATTGTGACCGAGGCCGATCCACCCCATATGATCGGTCAGGTGGAGCTGCGGGGAGTAAGGGATGTCGATGATGCCCGAGAGCGATTCGAAACGCACAAGGAAGAGCTCTTGCGGCACATGGACGAGATTCACCCACGTCTGAAGCAAAGGGGTGGTGGTGCAAGAGACCTGGAGTTTCGTGTCCTCAACCAGGATGAAGGCCACGTCGTTGTACATCTTGTTCTGGATTGCCGTGATGCAATGGGTGCTAATCTCATTAATACTGCGTGCGAACACATGGCTGGCCCGCTGTCGCGGCTTCTTGGTGGCAAGGTCGGACTTCGGATACTGTCCAATCTTGCTGACCGGCGGTGTGTGACGGCAAAGACGAGGATACCGGTGGACGCCCTCGGCGTAGGTCAGTTCTCAGGAGAGGAGACCGCAGAGGGCATTGTCGCTGCAAGTATTATGGCTGAAAGAGATCCCTACCGCGCTGCGACCCACAACAAAGGCATCATGAATGGGATCGATGCAGTCATTATTGCCTCGGGGAACGATTGGAGGGGTATAGAGGCTGGGGCCCATGCGTATGCCTGCCGGGATGGATCGTACAAGCCCCTGGCTACCTGGTGGCTCGAGAAGACAGACCAAGGTCGATTCTTGTGTGGATGTCTGAAGGTTCCTATGGCTGTGGGCACGGTTGGCGGAGGCGTTTCCACCAATCAGATTGCACAGGCATGTCTCAGAATCATGCATGTAAACTCGGCAACAGAGCTGGCACGAATCGCTACGGCCACAGGACTGGCCCAAAATCTCTCTGCCCTTCGTGCCCTTTCCTCAGAGGGTATTCAACGTGGACATATGTCTTTGCATGCCAAGAGCCTTGCATTGACGCTGGGGGCGCGTGTGGAAGAAATCACACATGTGGTGCGAGAGGTCGTCCAACGTGGTGAGATTTCAACAGCCTCTGTAAGGGAAGCACTTGAGAAATTGAGGGGGCCAGATGGCGGACTGACACGAGCGATTCACAAGGCAATCAGCTATGTGCTCGATGCACAGGACGCAAGAGGCAGTTGGTCAGGTGCAGCCAGCCCGAGGATCTTCGAGACAGCGATTGTGGCGACCGCGTTGGGCAAGTCGAGCAGCTATGAAGCAGTTGTCCAAAAGGCGCGTCTTTGGTTACGAGGCCAGAGACCACAGGAGCACCACCAGGTAGCAAAGCTATTCGAGGAAACGGCTTACTCATTGGCTATGGATCGAACAGGGACTGTGGATCTCAGCGAGGCAATTCTCTATGACCCGATATTCATAAGAAAGACGGAGATCCTCGCCGGCCTTGCCCTGTCCATGGGGCGAGAGCTTCATTGTCCGATTTCAAAGGAAAAAATGGTGGAAGAGCTATCCGCGCTTACCGATACACCTGAAAAAAGAAAATCTCTAAAACCGTGGGCGCTGGCAGACCTGCTATCAGCGAGGATCCTTTTTGGCGACACCTCGGTGGTACCGTGGCTCCTTCCCTTGTTATGGGAGGATGGGTCGGTGTGGAAGAATCCCGTATCTACTGCGGTCGCCCATCTTGCCTTTCTTCAAGCCTCCTGTGGTAGAGAGGCAGAAAAGACCGCTCAGTATCTTGTGGAAAGTCAAAGCGAACAGGGGTACTGGTCTTATGTGAATCCTGATATCTGGACGACAGCCATTATTATCAAAGCGTTTTGTGACAACAAGGAATTTCAAGAACACGCGTTGCTCCAGGCAGTTGCCTTTCTTCTGCGGCAGCAAAATCATGATGGCGGATGGGGATACAGTGCAGGGATGGTTTCAGACCACGAATCCACAGCACACGTCTTGCTTGCACTCAACTGTGCACGCAGGATCGTGGAAGACGGTTCGTTCCGACTTCGATTGAACGAAGGAATAGCAGAAGGGTTGTCCTATCTTAAACGCGGGCAACACTCAGACGGCCTGTGGACCACGTGGCGATCTACAGGAGATGCAATCGTGCCTGATGTGCTAGGCCACATCATAGAGGCGGTGACTGTATGCGCGGACCAGAATGCCGGCATTGACTGTTCAAAGGCGGTTCAATGGATCATCGATCATCAAGACTTGGACGGCGGCTGGACCGGAGGCCTGTATCGGAGTTTTCCATACGTGCAGTCAGCAGTGCTAGGAGGGTTGTCGGTCGATTCGGCACCAGCTGTAAAAGGCCGGGCTGCACTCCTGGCTGCCGTGAATAGAGATGGGGGGTGGGGGGTAATGCCAGGGACGGCAAGCTGTGCCAGCGCGACCGGTATTGCGATAAGCGAGTTCAGTCGGGCGGATCCTGAACGATACCGTGGTGTCATACGCCAGGCCTTGTTGTACCTTTTGGACAGGCAAAAGAACGAGGGGACCTGGGACGCGGTTCCTGAAATGTACGGACCTCGGCCGCTTATCTTCTACATCCCTTTTGTCTCGCACGCCTTTGCTTCAGCCGGGCTTATGGCTGCTCAGAAGGTTGGGATTCACCCTTGAGCAGACCAATGCAAAGCGTTGCAGGCGTCGTTGGGTCATACACTGGATCGCCACTATGGTCAACGATTCCTCGCTAGGTGTCTCCACTGAGATGTCTGGTACTACTTCTGGTGCTACTACTAACATGTTGCAAGAGTAAGGGTCGCCATGGGAAGTGGATACGGTCAGGGAAAGGTTATTCTATTTGGCGAGCATTTTGTCGTGTATGGTGCTCCGGCCATAGTCTCAGCCCTGAGCGCAAAAACCATTGCCACTGTCGAGAGGATGAGCGAGGGCCAATACGAACTCGTTGATCTGAGACCTGCAACGCCAGGCTACAAGGAACAAAAGGCAAAAGAGCAGGCTGCCTCGCTCGACAATATCTTTCGCGCTATGAACATCGATCCGAGGCGCTCCCCCGTACGTATTACCCTTTCAGGAGATCTTGTGGCAGCAAGCGGCGTAGGAGCGAGCGCTGCAGGGTGTGCTGCCATAGCAAGGGCGCTCAGTGAGGAGTTCGGTCTAGGATACGACGACGAACGCATAAACGAGATTGCGTTCGAGGGAGAGAAGGGGTTTCATGGGACCCCAAGCGGTATTGACAATACCGCTGCTGTCTATGGTGGGGTCTTGCTGTTCAGGCGTCGTGAAAATGAACAACGGCCGTACTTCGAGAGAATCTCTGTCCACAGGGCTTTTGAGATTGTCGAGGCTGATAGCGGCAAAGTAGCGAGTACTCGAGAGGTGGTTGCTGATGTCAGAAAAATGAAAGAGGCCCATCCAGAGAAATTCGAGCGCATACTGATCAGCTACGACAGTATTGTGTCCGAAGCGGTGGGTGCACTCCGAGAAGGGAACCTTGTGCGCCTGGGTGAACTTATGAATCTGAACATGGAGCTTCTCAGGCAGATCGGCGTCAGTAGCGATGACTTGGAGCGGATGATTGCAATTGCGCTTCGTCACGGTGCCCTGGGTGCAAAGCTGACCGGGACAGGCCGAGGAGGCCTGATGTTCGCACTTACTCCGGGCAGAGCACTGCAGCAGAAGGTTGCCGATGCACTTCACCAGGAAGGATACACCACGTTCATCTCGACCATTGGCATATATGACGCAAGGGGAGAAGCAGCTCCCCAGAAAGCGGATAAGGAGCGCTCACGTTATGGGATTTAGAGAATATCTCGATGTGCTCGATCGTAGTGGCAGACTCCTTAAGGTAAGACGGCCGATTTCAAAGCGGCTCGAGATTGCGGCATTTCTGAATGAAGTCCAAGAGAGGCCGGTACTGTTCGAACACGTAAAGGAGTCGCGTTACAGGGTTGCAGGCAATATCTTCTGTTCAAAAAAGGACATCGCTGAATACTTTGGCATTGGCACCCAGGACCTCATATCGAGGATCGTTCATGCCATCGAGAACCCGTCCCAACCCAAGATGATCTCGGCCGCTCCATGTCAGGAGGTCGTGGTACATGAGGTCGATCTGGACGAGCTACCTATACTGTTTCATTGCGAGCAGGACGGTGGCAACTACATCAGTAGCGGTGTCTTTATTACCAAGAGCAAGGAAGGAATCCAGAACGTTGATTTTCATAGGGCGATGCAAATCGGCAAGCACAAGTTCAGTGTACGCATCGTACGAGGCAGGAACTTTGATGAGCTGCTCCAGAGAGACCGGGAACTGCCTGTAGCAGTTTGCATAGGGAACGCCCCCAATGTGCTTCTTGCTGCAGCAGTTTCAGTGCCTCTCGGCTTCAATGAGTTGGAGATTGCTCATGCGCTTGAACCACTCACGGTCACAAAGGCACTGACGTTTGACGGCGTCATTCCTGCGGAATGTGAGATCGTGCTGGAGGGAGTGGTACGGCTAGCTGAAAGGGCAAAGGAAGGGCCGTTTGTGGATCTGACGGAAACGTACGACATCGTCAGGGAGGAGCCAGTGTTCGAGGTGACTACAATAACGCATCGCAAGGATGCAGTATGGCAGGCGCTTCTTCCTGGCCGTTTCGAACACAAGTTGCTCATGGGTATGCCGCGGGAACCCACGATCTTTAAGGCCGTCAGCAATGAAGGTGTCAAGTGTCTGGACGTACACATCAACCCTGGCGGATGCAGTTGGCTCCATGCGATAGTCAAAATAGCCAAACAGCGTGAAGACGACGGCGTGCGTGCCATTGAGGCTGCCTTTAGAGGCCACACAAGTTGCAAGCACGTCTTTGTGGTTGACAGCGATATCGATATTTACAACCCGCTCGAAGTCGAATGGGCTATGGCGACTAGGTTTCAGGCGGACACTGACCTTGTTGTTAAAGAAAAGGCAAAGGGCAGCAGCCTCGACCCAAGTGCAGATCCAGAGACGCATGCCACCACACGGTGCGGGTTTGATTGCACCAAGCCTCTGAAACCAAAAGGAAAGAATTTCGAAAAGGCAGACTTTCCAAAGATCGAAGTAGAGCGCTATCTCACTTGAGCGTGGCAAGGATCCCCACCGTAGAACGAAAGGGAAATTGAAGGTATGGATCTTACGCATGAAGAACGTGAGATGCTGTCAGGTCGCGATGGCTATGCAGTACGGAAGTCTATGGAGATCCTGGTGGCGTTGGGCGAGATCTATGGTGCAAAGCGATTGGTAGAGGTGGCAAGTGTTCAGATTGCTGGCGTCAGTTATGACAATCTCGGGGATGCAGGACTTGCATTCTTGAACGAAATGGCTCGGGACGGAAGGGTTAGGGTCTTTACTACACTGAATCCTGCAGGCATGGACTTGCTCGACTGGAAGTCGCTCGGCATAGACGAAGCATTTGCCCGAAAGCAGACCATGGTGATCGAGGCCTTCGAGCGTATGGGCGTACGAACGACGTGCACCTGTACGCCGTACTTTGTAGGAAACGAGCCTCGACTCGGCGAACATGTGAGCTGGTCTGAAAGCTCGGCAGTCTGTTATGCTAATTCAATATTGGGCGCCAAGACAAACCGTGAAGGGGGGCCGAGCGCCCTTGCTGCAGCCATGACCGGTAGGACGCCTGAATACGGCTACCACCTCGACGCTGAGAGGCAACCTGTGGTCACAATCGAGGTCAATGCAGCGCTTCATGATATTGTCGATTTTGGTGCCCTAGGCAATGTCATCGGAAAGAAGATCGGCAACAAGGTTGCCTTCATACGGGGAATAGAGAGAGCCACGACCGATGAGCTCAAGAGCTTTTGCGCGTCTATTGCGACCTACGGAGGGACTGCTCTGTTTCACATGGAAGGTATTACTCCTGAACAGGTACGTGCTCCTGAGCCCACACTGCGGATCAGCGGCCAGGAGATCGAGGAGGCAAAGGCAGAGATGGGTGGAGAGGCTGAGGTCGATTTCGTTGCAATTGGGTGCCCGCATTGTTCACTCAAAGAGCTGCAGGATATTGCTGCCTTACTCAAAGGGAGAAAGGTGACAAAGGAGACCTGGATTGCAGTGGCCAGACCGGTCAAGGAGGAGGCTCGGCGTAGCGGGGTGCTTGAAATAATAGAGGCAAGTGGTGCACGGTGCGCTGCTGATACATGCTTCGTCGTAGCGCCCATACGAGGCCGATTCACGTGTATGGCTACCAATTCAGCCAAGGCTGTCTTTTATGCCAGGAGCAAGAACCAATTCAAGACAGTGTATGTACCACTTGAACAACTCATAGACATTGCCACGAGTTGAAGGACATGGAACTTGTAGGTCGCAAGATATGCCCAGGGACGGCACGCGGTAGGACCTTGGTCTCGAGCCAGGCGATTTCTTTTTACGGTGGGGTGAATCCTGATACAGGTGTGGTGGAGGAGGAGGGTCATCCGCTCAAGGGAAAATGTGTTCGAGGCAGGGTCTTGGTGTTCCCCAAGGGCAAAGGATCTACTGTGGGGAGCTATACGCTCTATAGGATGAGTAAAAACGGATGCGCGCCTGCAGCCATCATCAATAGGGAATGCGAAACCATCGTCGCTGTTGGTGCCATTATCTCTGAGATCCCGTGCGTCGACCAGATCGATATCGAGAATATCCCTGACGATGTCATCGCCGTGGTCGATGCTGATCATGGAAAGGTCGAGCTGCTCGATGAATGACCCCGAAGGGCTTCTCACCTACAGGGACTCGATTGCTGCGCTTATCTTTGATCTCAATGGAACACTCCTGGACGATTACCATTACAACATCGAAGCATTTCGCATGGTGTTCAGGAAGTTCGATCTCGATGTTCCTGAGAAGGAAATAGGGTCCTGGTTCGGCAAACCAACGTCGTACATCATCGAGCAGATCCTCAAGGCGCGGGGTATTGCAGCGAATTACGCCCAGCTTGCGCAGGAGAAGGTGCGTTACTACCTGTCGCTGACCCAAGGCCGTGATGTGTACGCACCTGGCGCCACAGAAACGCTTGAAAGACTCCGCCGTCGGTTTCGCCTAGCTTTATTTACCGGGGTAACCCGCAGACAGGTCGAACTGCTTGGGGATGTGCTGGACTACTTCGAGGTCACGGTTGCGGGAGAGGAAGCAATTCGGCCAAAGCCTGATCCTGCCACGTTGTGGTACATTGCTGAAACGATGGGCCTTGCACCGTCTCAGTGCGCCTATGTAGGTGATATGCCGCAAGACATGGAACTGGCAAGGAATGCAGGCATGATAGCCATCGGGATCGAGAATGCGTTGTTCTCAGAAGAAGACTTGAGAAAAGCAGGGGCTCATGAGGTGGTACGGTGGCTTCAGGATCTTGCTGCACTCCTTGGGGTTTGAGACCGGGCAGGTCTGTAGGGCTCATCATCGAAGCGGATGCGCTTTCGCACACAATTGGTGTTGGACCTGTTTATCTACTTCTGACAATACGTAACCTGATAGGTCCTACTGTGGTCGCCTGATCTCTCCTTTGGAGCATACGTGAAAAGCACACATTGCACGGGTGCGCTCGTATTGACAGCTCGAAAGTGCGTGTGTTAGACTACTGCGATATTCTGAATGAGCAATCATTCAGCATCGTGGCAGCCGTAGCTGAGGTAGTGGTCGTACCGGTCCATTTGCTTCACGGTCAGTTTGCATGACAACACACAGGATTCCTCGAATCCTTATTGCAGCCCTGCATGGTGGTGCAGGAAAGACAATGGTGAGCATAGGGCTTGCCTCAGCATGGTCTGCGCAGAACAAGGAAGTTGCTGTATTCAAGAAGGGGCCGGATTTCATCGATGCATCATGGCTTTCCACTGCAGCAGGAAGGCCGTGCCGCAATCTAGATACGTATCTGGCCGGAGAGAAAGCAGTACACACATCGTTTGTACAGCATGCATCTGGTAGGGACGTTGCGGTGATCGAGGGAAACCGTGGGCTCTTCGACGGGATCGATGCCTCTGGCACCCACAGTTCAGCACGACTTGCAAGGCTCCTAAAATCCCCGGTAGTGCTGGTGCTTGATTGTACAAAGGCAACGAGGACTGTGGCCGCATCTGTGGTAGGGTGCCAGCGGATGGATCGCCGTCTCATGCTCAAGGGGGTTATCCTCAACAGACACGGTGCTATTGTCGAGCAGTCAGTCCGTGAGTGCACTGGTGTGAGCGTGGTAGGTAGCATCCCGAGAGGGGCCTTGCCACAGCTGCCGGAGAGATACCTTGGACTTGTGCCTACCCAAGAGTACGGCAATACTGAAGCCCTGATAAAGGCCACTAAGGAAAGTATCGAAGCCTTTGTAAACCTCGAGGCATTATGGAACATAGCCCTTGAGGCTCCACCATTATCAGCGCCGCCTGCTCGCAGTGATCATCAGAGCAGTGCCCCCACAGGAAAGAGGGTCCGCATTGGTGTGGTGATGGATAGCTCGTTCCATTTTTATTACCCGGAAAATCTCGAAGCACTGGAGGCCCAAGGCGCAGAGCTCCTCTGGATCAGCCCTTCCCGTGATACCCAACTCCCAGAGCTTGATGCCTTGTACATCGGAGGTGGTTTTCCGGAGCAGCACGCTGCAGCACTTGCAGATAACGATGCATTCAAGGCATCCGTGCGAGAGGCTGTCGACAGAGGCCTTCCTGTGTATGCTGAGTGCGGTGGAGCAATGTACCTTGGAAAGGCCATCGAGGCCGAGGGACGGCTGTATCCTATGGCAGGTATACTTCCGGTGGTTTTTAAAATGTACCCTAGACCACAAGGACATGGATATACGCTTTTGGAGGTGGATGAACCCAATCCCTATTTTGAAGTTGGAACTACGCTCAAAGGACACGAATTTCATTACTCCCGTGCAGTGAGCCAGGGAGCAACCCAACTGAATCTTGTCTGCAGTGTCAAGAAAGGGCATGGTGTCGAGCGAGGGCGCGAGGGGATCGTATTCAAGAACGTCTTTGCTACGTTTTCCCACGTCCATGCAGTAGGTGAAAACCGGTGGGCCGAGGCCCTCGTACGGAATGCCCTTGCATATAGGCGAAGAGAGCTATCTCACACAAGCGCAGCAAACGAGCTCCACAAGGAGGATGCAGTAGGCCCTGATGTGGCGTGAGAAACACAGGGGCCTTTTGACAATCGGGATTCATGTCAACAGACGCATAACTGTCTGTAGAGGAGGTGAATGACATGCCTACAGTAGAACTGGCGGGAAAACAGGTAGAAGTCGACGAGGACGGGTTCATTCAGCAACCCGAGATATGGGATCGGAGCATTGCAGAAGCGCTCGCCAAGACCGAAGGTGTTGAGGCCATGGGCGATGATCACTGGAAGTTAGTCGATTACATACGGGACTACTACCAGAAATTCGGTATTGCCCCTATGGTGCGGAAACTGTGCAAGGAGACTGGCTTCAGTTTGAAATACGTGTATGAGCTGTTTCCATCAGGACCTGCCAAAGGGGCCTGCAAGGTGGCCGGGCTTCCCAAGCCTACTGGTTGTGTCTGATGAGGAATGTGCAACAGCCTTTCAGGCCGGCTACAGGTGTTGAACGAACAGAGTCTTTTCTTGAGGAAGCCTGCCCCCTTGCAGAGGGAGTGCGCGGTACCAATGCGACGAGACGATGTGAGGGAACTGACATCACCGCGGGGAAACAGGAATAAGAGCAAGGCGAGTGGCTTGACAGAACGCACATGCGCCTTCTTGGCCAGAGGAGGCGTACCTTTTCCCCAATAGGAACTGCATGCGTGGTCAGCCCGTGCAGTGCTGTGGGACTCTCTTGCGCTCTAGGGATAGACACAGAAATACACAGAGGCATGTGCTCACGGTTTCCAGTCCGTGCGCACGCCGAGTGCTCCGATGCGAGGGGATATGAACCTCAACGAGTTCCTGGTCAAAAACAAGGCGATCATTCTGGAACGATGGTTTGGCCGCATCATGGACACATACCCACCCGATGCAGCACGATTTTTTAAGGATGAGCGCGACCGGTTTCTCAATCCGGTCGGAGCCCGCATCAGACAGGGCATAGAAACGTTGTACGATGAACTTCTTGGCGACATGGACGCAAAAAAGATCTCAGAAGCCTTGGATGCCGTCGTACGGGTGAGGTCTGTACAGGATTTTTCTGCGTCTGATGCGGTTGCGTACGTATTTTTCGTAACGGAGGCAGTGAGCGACGTACTCGGACAGGGGCAGAGTGATCCTTCCCTATGGAAAGGGCTCGTGGAATTTACCCGGAAGGTAGATACCGTCGCGCTTCGCGCATTCGATATCTACGTTGGGTGCAAAGAAAAGCTCATGGAGCTCTCGATCAACCAGATAAAGGCTGAGCGAGATAGAGCCTACAGATTGCTGGATAGTGCTGATCGGCTTATTGAGAAGATGGCAGGTTCTCAGAAGCTTCCCACTGGGGCCTTAGCATCAGAGACGTAATGCGAGGGGATACCGTATGAACCTCCTGTATTCGTTGGCAGCAATAGGTCTGCTTTTACTGGTCGTGCTGGTAGGGGTAGGCTCGGCAGGCTTGTATACGATCTTCGGCGTTGCCCTCCCGTATGCTGCTGTGGCGGTTTTTGTGGTAGGGATTGTATATCGTGTGCTTAGGTGGGCTGCGGTTCCTGTCCCATTCCACATCCCTACCACGTGTGGACAGCAGAAATCCCTTTCGTGGATAAAGGCAAACAACCTCGAGAGTCCGTATAATACACTTGGCGTAGTGGCGCGGATGGCACTTGAGGTGCTGACATTTCGTTCTCTTTTCAGAAACACCAAGATGGACTTCAGAGGTGACGAGGAACGGATCGTCTATGGCAATAGCAAGTTCCTCTGGCTGGGCGCCATCGTGTTTCATTATTCATTTCTTGTCGTGCTTGTCCGGCATGTGAGATTCTTTACCGAGCCAGTGCCAGCCATAATCAAGATCATTCAAGATCTTGACGGATTTTTTCAGATCAGTGTCCCGACCGTATACCTAACAACCGCTGGGATTACCCTTGCAGTTGGCTATTTGCTGCTCAGGAGACTGTTCGACGCCAAGATCCGCTACATTTCCCTACCTGCTGACTACTTCCCCTTGCTCCTTATCCTTGGCATTGCACTTTCAGGTATCCTCATGCGACATTTCATCAAGGTGGACATCATCAAGGTCAAGGAACTGGTGATCGGGCTTGTCATGCTACGGCCCTCTGTCCCCAGGGATATCGGTCTTATCTTCTACGTACATCTGTTTTTTGTGTGCATACTCTTGGCTTACTTCCCGTTTAGTAAGCTCGTGCACATGGCAGGGGTATTTCTCAGCCCCACGAGAAATCTGACCAATATGAGCCGCAAATATAGGCATATCAATCCATGGAACTATCCGGTCAAGGTTCATACATATGAAGAGTGGGAGGATGAATTCAGGGACAAAATGAAGGCAGCGGGCCTTCCATTAGAAAGGGAATAGTGATGTCAGAGAAGGCACTGCATCCAAAAGAGATTCTGCGCATTGACCATACGCCCCCGCGGAGAGGGTGGATGGATCAGCCTCTCGAAATGAAGAAGGGTTCGTATTGTTATAGTGGAGGGGCGAAGTACCTCGAATACTTAGGGCTCCCCAACCCACGCGAGTGGCAGCCGACTGATGACGATTGGAAGCTTCCAAAGAATTGGAAGGAGATCATCCTGGAAGGGATGAAAGACCGGCTTGCCAAGTTTCGATCCTTCAAATTGTTCATGGACATTTGTGTACGCTGCGGTGCCTGTGCAGACAAATGTCATTTCTTCATAGGATCCGGGGATCCCAAAAACATGCCCGTGCTCAGGGCAGAGCTGCTGAGATCCATCTACAGGAGGTATTTCACCACTGCTGGTAAACTTTTCGGCAGGCTTGCAGGCGCGCGAGATCTCGACGAGCAGGTGATCAAGGAGTGGTTTTACTACTTTTACCAGTGTACTGAGTGCCGCAGGTGTTCGGTCTACTGCCCCTATGGAATCGATACGTGTGAGATCACAATGATGGCCAGGGAGTTGCTCAACCTGATCGGGTGCAATATCAACTGGGTCATCGAGCCAGCCGGCAAATGCTTCAGAACTGGTAACCACCTCGGAATAGAGCCCCACGCCTTCAAGGACAGCATCGAGTTTGCCGCAGACGAGGCTTCTGAGATTACCGGCGTCAAGATAGAGCCTTCAATAAACAGAAAAGGTGCCGAGATTCTCTTCGTCACTCCCTCTGCAGACTACTTCGGTTCGCCCCACTACTATACACTGCTCGGGTACCTCATGCTGTTTCACCAGATAGGACTTGACTACACCTGGAGTGCGTACGCCTCTGAGGGAGGAAATTTCGGTCTGTTCAACTCGCACGAGATGCTCAAGAGACTCAACGCCAAAATATATGCTGAGGCGAAGCGGCTCGGGGTAAAGTGGATCCTTGGTGGCGAATGTGGCCACATGTGGAGGGTCATCCACCAGTACATGGATACTGTGAACGGTCCGGCAGATTTTCTCGAGGTTCCTGTCTCCCCGATCACAGGGACCAGATTCGAACATGCCGCTTCTACCAAGATGGTCCATATCTGTGAATTTACCTCTGACCTTATCAAACACAACAAGATCAAACTCGATCCCTGCCGAAACGACCATTGGAGGGTCACCTTCCACGACTCCTGCAATCCAGCACGGGCCATGGGCCTTTTCGAAGAACCGCGGTTCGTCATCAAGCATGTGTGCAACAACTTCTTCGAGATGCCTGAAAATACGATTCGCGAGCATACATTCTGTTGTGGAAGTGGTTCTGGACTGGGTACTGACGAGAACCTTGAGGCAAGGATGAGAGGCGGGTTGCCGCGTGCCAATGCCGTAAAGTACGTTCACGAGAAACACGGAGTGAACCTGCTCGCATGTATATGCGCTATTGACAAAGCTACACTGACCCCGCTGATGGAATTTTGGGTGCCGGGCGTAGAAGTGGGTGGCATACACGAGCTTGTAGCAAATGCCCTGGTCATGGACGGCGAGAAAGAACGAACGACCGATGTGCGAGGCGAACCGCTTCTCACAACCAAGGAGGGTGGCGGCAATGTATGACGGTGGAAAGATACTTGTCGGGCTCATTATCTTCCTCTGTATCCTCGCGTCGCCGGTCGTATACAACACGGTCATGGGCAAGGCATCGTTTACGCCCGAGCCCAAGATTACGGACAAAGAGCAAAAGTGCGTGATGGATGCCCCCTCCATGAGGGCTGAACACATGCAGGTGTTGAACACATGGCGAGATGCGGTGGTCAGGCAGGGGAATCAGGTGTACGAGACAGAGGACGGCCGTCTGTACGATATGAGCCTTACCAAGACATGTATGAAGTGTCATGAGAGCAAGGCCCAATTTTGCGATCAGTGCCACAATTACGTTGGGGTTACGCCCTATTGCTGGGACTGCCATACGTATCCAAAGGAGAAATAAGCGATGGGGTTCAACAGAAGGGAGTTCTTACGATTTGCGGGAGTGAGTACCCTGCTGGGCATGGGAGCTACGTCAGCGGTAAAGGCACTCTCCAGAAACGAGCCGAGCCCAGAAGAAGTCCAGCCCCCTGTGGGAGCTCACGCCCTTGTGGGAAAGCGGTGGGCAATGGTTGTCGATTTTAAGAAGTGTCGCGAGAAGATCGAACGGGAGGGGCGGTGCAACGATTGTGTGGTGGCATGCCATCGGTATCACAATGTTCCTGACTTCCGAAACCCCAAAGACGAAATCAAGTGGATCTGGAGCGAGCCCTATGAGCATGCCTTTCCAGGCCAGGAGCATGAGTATCTCAGCGAAGACCTCGAGGGCAAGCCTTTTATGGTCCTGTGCAACCATTGCGAGCATCCACCGTGCGTGAGGGTCTGTCCGACCAAGGCTACGTTCAAGAGACCGGACGGCATCGTGATGATGGACTATCACCGCTGCATAGGTTGCCGTTTCTGTATGGCAGGATGTCCGTTCGGCTCGAGGAGCTTCAACTGGCGCGATCCGCGGGGCAAGGATAAAGACGGCCGTCCATTCATAGCGGAAACGAATCCTGAATACCCCACCAGGATGAGAGGTGTGGTGGAGAAATGCACGTTTTGTGCAGAAAGGCTCGCTGTAGGGAAACTACCAGTATGTGTTGAGGCCTGCCAGCAAAAGGCACTGGTGTTCGGCGATCTCGAGGACTCTGACTCTGAGGTCAGGGCCTTGCTTCGCTCCCATTTCACCATCAGGCGTAAGGCAGAACTTGGTACAGGTCCCCACATCTACTATATCGTGTGAGGCAGTTATGATTGAAAAGGCGCTTGTCGGAGATCGAAGATACTATGCATGGCTTTTTCTGCTGGCTGTGATCATCGGGATCGGGTTTCTCTGCTATCTATGGCAGTTTACCTATGGATTGGGTATTACAGGCCTCAGCAGGGATGTCTCCTGGGGATTCTACATAGCTCAATTTACCTTCCTGGTCGGAGTCGCCGCTTCTGCAGTCATGCTCGTGCTCCCCTACTATCTGCATCACTACAAGCAATTCGGCAAGATCACGATCCTAGGAGAATTCCTCGCTGTCTCTTCGGTCTTGATGTGCATGCTGTTTATCTTTGTCGATATGGGTCAACCGCTACGGGTACTCAATGTGCTTTTATATCCGACACCCAATTCCGTAATGTTCTGGGATATGGTGGTGTTGAGCGGCTACCTGCTCCTTAACATCGTGATTGGCTGGGTAACACTCGAGGCTGAACGCAAGGCAGTCGCACCGCCTGGTTGGGTAAAGCCGCTTATCTATGTGTCGATCCCTTGGGCCATCAGCATTCATACTGTTACGGCGTTCCTTTACGCCGGCCTCCCTGGCAGGCACTTTTGGCTCACTGCCATCATGGCGGCACGATTTCTTTCTTCAGCCTTCGCCTCAGGACCATCGCTTCTCATCATTCTTTGCTTTATTGTGAGGAGGGTGGCTGCGTTCGACCCTGGACGCGAGCCCATACAGAAGCTGGCACAGATCGTGACCTATGCGATGATCCTTAACGTGTTTTTCCTTCTCCTGGAGGTCTTTACTGCGTTCTACAGCAGTATCCCCGGCCATACGATTACGTTCAAATACCTGTATGCGGGACTCGAAGGACACAATCTCCTGGTGCCGTGGATGTGGGCCTCTGCAATCCTGGCCTGCCTATCCATCGTTCTTTTGGTAAATCCCTCGACAAGGCAAAACGAGTCTGTGCTCGGTTTGGCCGTGCTTGCCGTGTTTGTGAGTACGTGGATAGACAAAGGGATGGGGCTCGTGGTCGGAGGCTTTGTGCCTAACCCTCTGGAGAAGATTACTGAGTACAAACCAACTGCACCTGAACTCTGTATTACACTCGGTGTATGGGCTGTTGGGTTCTTTGTACTCACTGTTCTCTACAAGATTGCCATATCGGTGAAGAAACAAGCTACATAGAAGGCGTGCGCGGTATGAGTCTTCTTGTCACACCATACGAGGAGAGGATCGCTTCATGTACAATGTAGTCGTGGATAAGGATAAATGCAACGGATGCAGTGAGTGTGTCGATATCTGCCCGGCTGAAGTACTGGAACTGGTAGACGGGAAATCAGAGCCTACCAAGATGGATGAATGTCTCGGGTGCGAGAGTTGCGTCGAGACTTGTCCTGAATCCGCAATCGCAGTCAGTGAAGTATAGGTAACAGCACAGGCACAGCTGCCGGCTCGAACTATCTATAGCTTACGCATTCCTGTTACAAGCCGCATGCCGAAGGTCTTTCTGTGCTCGAAAGCAGCGACTAACGAGGCCGTGCGCGGCTCCAGGCAGTGGCGATCTTCTCAAGCAGGGCCTCGTTCCCGGTGAGGAATGCTTCTGAGGCCCTTGAGGAAACGATCCTCTGAAGGAAGACCCTGCGAGCTGTCTCAGACCGTACCTTTTGCCGTATGAGCGAGCGAATGCGAGTCAACTGTTCCAGAAGTAGACCGTATCGTTCTGGCACTGTCTGCTCCAGCATGATCCTCACGTGACGTGAAAGGGCAGGGCACTTGCCTGAAGTAGAGACAGCGATCTTGAGCGATCCCCTCTCCACAGTAGACGGCACAAAGAACGTACAGCGATCAGGTTTGTCTGCGACATTTACCAGACGGCCGCTCGCTACGGCGTCCTGGTAGACGTGCTCGTTAATTGCTGGATCATCAGTTGCGCAAAAAACCACAAGGTAGGATCCTGCCTCTCCCCTGTTGTACGGTCGTGCCTCCCAATGGAAATTCCTTTTGTTCAGGAGCGCGTCAAATGCCTCAACGAGCGCGGGTGCCACCACAGTGAGCTCACAACCTGTATCGATCAGCCTGACAGCCTTCCGAAAGGCCACCTCACCGCCGCCAACCATGAGCACAGGTGCACCTTTAAGCACTAGGAACACAGGATACACACCGCCGCGTGAGTACATCGTCAGTACGTTTACCCGTAGAGATCACCGTAGGTACGGAACAGTTCACGGAACCGCACGACCTCTCCAATAACTATGACGCCGGGCGGACTCATCTTCTCGTCGAGCACCCTGTGCCCAATATCTTCGAGCGTGCTGGTGACAACCTGCTGCTCAGGATACGTCCCCCACGTAATGACACAAGCCGGGGTACGAGGTGATCGTCCGTGATGTATAAGCTCATTGGTGAGCTGCTCTATATTGGTCATCCCCATCAAGATTACCAGTGTACTGTCGCTTGGGGCGATCAAATCGTAGCGTAAGGGAGGCCTGTGCTTGGTAAAGGTTTCGTGTCCTGTAATGATAGAGACCATGGAGGAATATTCCCTGTGGGTAATCGGGATCCCTGCGTAGGCAGGGACAGCGGTTGCAGAAGAGACCCCTGGTACGACCTCGCAGGCGATCCCGTGTTGGAGCAGATAGAGAACCTCTTCCGCTCCTCTTCCAAACACAAAAGGATCTCCGCCTTTGAGCCTGACTACGGTCTTGTGCTGCTGGGCCCTTTGGACCATAAGTTCATTTATGTTTTCTTGGGGTATCGTGTGGTAGTTCTGCTCTTTTCCGACGTAGATCCTTTCAGCGTGTGGTGGGGCCTGGGCTACAAGATCAGGGTGCACAAGACGGTCGTAGATCAGGACGTCCGCACGTTGTAAATAGTGCAGTCCTTTTACAGTAATCAGGCCGGGATCACCTGGTCCGGCTCCGACGATGTACACCTTTGATTGTTTCACTTGTCTGATTCCCTCGCTCACGTTACGACATCCTATACTATAGCAGACAGGTGCCTGTTAAGTACACGGCTGGTTCTGGGTTCTCCTTGAAGTGAGCAGATGCTTCCTGAATCGATCGTGAAGCCGAAAACCAATGGTAAAGACAGAGGCTTTGTGGTACTATGAGCAGAAACAATATCCGTCTCATATTTTTTCCCCACCGCCGTCTTTCAAGGTTTCACGAGGTATCTCGGGCCGTGCTCAATATGCAGGAATTATGTCAATGACCTCTCGGCAACAGTGCCTAGAGATTGAAAGCGACGAGGGATCCAGAGATGCAGAATTATAGAGACGATGATTTCAGAGAAAAGCCGAGCTGGAGAGACCGGGATAGGAAGCGAGACAGGAGCCGTCATGTGCCCCAGGATGATCTTGGCATGGGCTCCAGCCCTGCGTGGGTTAGAAAAGAGATCCTGAAAAAGGCAGAAAAACTTTTTCAGGGTGGAGGCGCTGCCAAACAGGTCGACCCTGAGAAGCAAAAGGCCTTGGCCGAGATCCACAAGCATTTTGGTACTGACAAGTTCACTTCGTCGGTAAAAAAGTATATGAAACAGTACGGCCTGCCCGAGGACTGGGGAACCTTGATGCTGTTGCTCGACTACAAGGACAGTCAAGTGGTCGAAGAGGCAATCAGTGCCCTGCGGAAGCTCTATGAGAAACAAGGTCTTCAGGAACGCCAGGGGTTCCGTTCAAAGCTCAACATCATCGCAATGACAACCAAGGATGAACGACTTCGCCTTGTTGCAGAGTCGACCTATCAAGAACTCTGAGGCCACCTGTGTCCCGGCCTGTGTAAGGCGCGAGTTCTCTGTGTTATGCGCACCTCCGAGGGAACGACCCCACTGATTCTTCTGGTCTGCCGTTCTGCACTGTTTCTTGCCCTGACCATCATCTTACCTTGTGGCTGTGGAAGCGACCGGGGAGGCGAATCCGATCTGGCACTAACGAGCACGGATCTGAGCTCCCGTATCCTTCTCTCTGAGGGCTGGTTCATTCAATCGAGCCAGATCGAATCCTCTGGTGGTGAAATTGTCTCTTTGCCGGGTTGGAGCACCGATAAGTGGTATCCTGCCACAGTACCTTCGACCGTGCTTTCTGCATTGGTCGATGCCGGCGTGTATCCTGATCCATACGTTGGGATGAACCTGCGGTCCATCCCAGGCACGCAGTATCCTATCGGCTCGAACTTTTCCAACCTCCCCATGCCGCTGGACAGTCCCTTTCGGTGGCCGTGGTGGTATCGTACTGAATTCTTTGTTCCGGAGACATGGAAGGCACGCCGCGTGTTCCTTGCGTTCAATGGGATAAATTTCAGGGCAGATGTGTGGCTCAACGGCGAGCTTGTTGCCGATGCTCGCACCCTGGCTGGCACGTACCGAACGTACTCGATGGACGTGACTCCTGCAATCCTCTTTGGAGAGATCAACTGTGTGGCTGTCAAGGTATATGCTCCAAAGATGTTCGATCTAGCCCATACTTGGGTCGATTGGAATCCAATGCCTCCTGACAAGAACATGGGCCTCTGGAGAGAAGTTATCTTGAGTACGTGCGGAGACCTGAAGCTACGCAATCCCCATGTAATAACGCATCTTCCTGATCCTCGGTCAGGGTCTGCAGAACTTACGGTCACAGCAGAAATTGTCAACACGACCGATGATCCTGTCCAAGGAATGGTAACAGTAAGAATCGAGGCTGCTGAGGTAACCCAGGAGGTAGCACTCGAGGCCAGGGAGGTGCGCGAGGTTGTTGTATGCTCTGACCAGTTTCCTGATCTCCGCATCGATAGGCTGCGTCTTTGGTGGCCATTGCATATGGGAGAGCAGCAGCTCTACGACCTTGAGATCGTGGCCCATTCAAGGGGCCTTGTATCTGACCGTACGACTGTTCGGTTTGGCATTAGAGAGGTAGCCACTGAGATTGACGAGCGTGGTAACAGGGTATTTCTCGTCAATGGTGAACGGGTCTTGATTCGAGGTGCTGGTTGGGCCCCTGATATGCTGTTTCGGTATGCAGCCCAGCGAGAGGAAGCAGAAATAGCCTATGTAAGAGACTTGAACCTGAACGCCATCCGGCTCGAAGGAAAGCTCGGTAGCGACCATCTGCTTGACTTGTGCGACCAGAATGGGATCCTCGTTTTGGCTGGCTGGTGTTGCTGCGACCACTGGGAACACTGGCCGCTCTGGGACAAAGAGGACTACCGAATAGCAGCCGAATCTCTCAAAAGCCAGATCTGTCGCCTGCGAAACCACCCGAGCGTCATTGCATGGTTCAACGGAAGTGATTTTCATCCACCTGCAGATGTGGAACAGATGTATCTCGATATACTTGCCGCATACCGATGGCCAAACGCTATCGTGTCCTCAGCCACTGAGGTTGCCTCGCCGGTCAGTGGTCCGACCGGCATGAAGATGACCGGTCCTTATGACTACGTTCCTCCTATCTATTGGTATGCTGACACGAGGTTGGGCGGTGCGTTCGGGTTCAATACCGAGACAAGCCCTGGGCCGTCGATCCCACCTGTGGAGAGTCTACGTGCGATGCTCCTTAACGATACTCTCTGGCCCATAGACGATGTCTGGAACTATCATGCCGGAGGCGGCCAGTTCAAGAATATAGAGATTTTTACCAAGGCGCTCGAGAAAAGATATGGACCAGCGCGTGATCTCGAGGACTTTCTCAGGAAGGCACAGGCCATGAACTACGAGGCCCATCGCGCTATGCTCGAGGCCTACGGCAGAAACAAGTATAACGCTACGGGGATCATCCAGTGGATGCTCAATGATGCCTGGCCTTCGCTCATCTGGCATCTCTATGACTATTATTTGCGACCAGCAGGCTCCTATTTTGGCGCCAAAAAGGCTTGCGAGCCGCTTCACGTCCAGTACTCGTATGACGATCGGTCTGTGGTAGTTGTCAACGGCTATCGCAGAGACATGGGTAGTATGAAGGTCGATGTGGCGGTCCTGGACTTCGACATGAAGGTAAGGTACCACGCGCAGGAAACTGTGTATGTGGTGCAGGACTCGGTCCTAACGGTCCTTCAGATCCCTGAGATCCCGGATCTTACAAAGACCTACTTCGTGGATCTTGTTCTTTCGGACGCGTCTGGTTCTCCAGTCAGCTCGAATTTCTATTGGCTCTCCACAAGACCCGATGTCATGGCGTGGGGGCTTTCAGACTGGTACTACACGCCAACTCTTGTCTATGGGGACCTTAGCATGCTTGAGTCGCTCCCCCTAGTGGAGTTGGACGTCGCAAGCAAGCTGGAGCAAAGGGCCAAGATGCAGAGGGTCAGCATAACGGTCGCCAACCACAGCTCGTCCCTTGCGTTCATGGTTCGCCTCCAAATAACAAAGGGTCGTGGAGGGGAGGAGGTGCTGCCAGTTATGTGGGAAGACAATTATGTGTCGATACTGCCAGGCCGGGTCAAGGAGATTGTCGCCTCGTATGAGAGTGCGCTCATTCAGGGATGTGAGCCTGCAGTTGTGGTAAGTGGCTGGAATGTTGCGGCTGTGACCAGAACAGTGGGACAGTAGTCGTCACCGTCGTCGTCATTCTGGCGAAGGCCCTGGCTTGCGCCACACTCCCCCGTCATTCTGGCGAAGACCCTGGCTTGCGCCAGGGCAGGGCCAGAATCCAGGAATGCCCACAGTGAGGGTCCGTGGTGGAATGCCCGATGCCATGGCTGGATCCTGGATCAAGTCCAGGATGACGGGGTGCGCGGTGCCATGGCTGGATCCTGGATCAAGTCCAGGAAGACGGAATGCCCGGTGCCATGGCTGGATCCTGGATCAAGTCCAGGATGACGGAGGATGACGCAACCCAAGGATGCCCGACGGGGTGAGGGTATGGCAGGGGTTGACCCTTATGGATCATTTGCAATAAACTGTATACAAGCGTTTTATGACTAGTCCATCCTCTCGCCAATATAAAGGAGCCTGGCCTATGGATAAAAGAAAACCAACAACGGCCGCTGCTGTCATTTGCACTACAAGCCTTGCGCTCTGTGTCTCTCTGGCATGGGCTGGGCCCACGTTTCTTGTCGAGCCCTATCTCCAGAATCCTGGCCCGTACACGATGACTGTCGCCTGGGAAACCACCGATGGAGACAACAGGCTCGAATATTGGCAAGAAGGACTGCCTCACCAGATCGTCCCCGCTGCCCGAGTCTCTGCAAGGGACATCTGGTATGCAACCTTGACTGGTCTCGACCCTGACATGACCTACCACTACCGCGTGCTTACCGAAGCCGGGGCAGGCGAGATCTACAAATTTCACACCTGGCCACTTCTGGACTCACCTGAAAGGACTGCCAAGTTCGTTGTCTTCTCGGACTCCCAAGGGGACTGGCCAGAAAGGCTCGAAGACATATGCGAGAACGGCATTGTGGCAAAAGAGTGCCTTGGCGGCCTGGCTGAAAACTGCAGCGCGGACATCGCAGCAGTGCTCGTCACTGGGGATCTTGTAAGAAATGGCGGAGAGGTCTCACAGTGGCGCGATGAGTTCTTTGGCAGGTGCAGCGACCTTTTCCACTACGTGCCGATCCTTCCCGCCATAGGCAATCACGACAGCCCTATCGACAACTATCTTGCCTACTTCATCCTGCCTGAGAACGGCTCCCCTGGTAGACTCGAGCAATGGTATTACGCGGACCTGCTCAATCTTCGCCTGATCACCTTGAACTCTGCAACATTCGACCTTGGCCAATGGCACTGGTTCGATGCGACCCTGGTTGATGCGTGCTCGAATCCGACCATTGAGTATGTGGTGACCCAGTTCCACCATGCCTGTAAGTCAGAGGTCTGGCCACCTGGTGAAAACATCCAGTCATGTATCTTTGTCTCGAGACTCGAGAACGTTACCCGCGACTGCAATAAGCCCAGCATTCATCTCTTCGGCCACACACATGCCTACAGCCGGGGCCAGAGCAGAGACGTAAGCCACCTGTGGGTAAATGTAGCTGTCTCTGCAGGCGACATAGATTATTGGGGCGAGGAGCCACCGCGAGACTACAACGAATTCGAGGTTTCGTACGATGAATACGGCTATAGCGTTTTCCAAGTGAAGGCTGGACCTGCCTCCAGCCTCAGCATGGTGCGTCGCACCGGCGGAGACGACACTACGTACTATGGATACTCTGACGAATCGATACGAGATGTATTCGCGTTTGTATCGGACAACTCTGTGCCAGATGCACCTGAACCAATTTATCCAGTCGATATCGAAGTGCAGGGCCAAACGGTAACGCTTCAGGCCTCTCCATATGCCGACCTAGATGGCGACCGACACTTGGAGGCGCACTGGCAGGTGACAACAGTACCAGGGGACTACAGTAGCCCTCTGGTAAACGCATGGGGCAACAAGACAAGAGCCCGCAACATCTTCCAAGACATAGACACACAGGCTGGTATCGATATCACCACATATACCGTGTATCTGCCGTTGAACCAAACCTATTACTGGCGCGTACGATATCGTGACGAACATCTCGGCTGGTCGCAATGGTCCGAGGAGGCATCGTTTTCTACTGTGCCGTACCCATCATGGCAGCCAGCATCTACCGCGACCCTTGGTGCATCCAATGCGGGTCAGTACCAGGATCTTGGCATGCTAGCTGTGTGTGCAGCGCCTGTTGCGGTCATACTCATCTGGAAAAGGAAGCGTGCGCACTCTCGTAACAACGTGCACTAGGCTCCTTAGCCCCTGATCGGCACCGAATTGATCCTTGCTTGGGCTGGGCCTGCACTAAAAGGTTCCCAGCACACGGGCACCTTCGCGCACAAATATCGGTATGCGGTCAAGTGGCACGTCTTCTTCGGTTTCAGCAGGACCTTGAACGATCCTGGCAGGATTCCAATAGTCGACCCACCTGCCTTCAGGCAGATACACGGTCTTTGAGCGCTGGCCGATCCTCCAGACAGGCGCTACGAGGATATCGTCTCCGTAAAGGAATTCGTCCCACATATCCTTGACCCGTGGATCGTGCTGGTAGTTGAACACAAGCGGTTTTGTAATCGGTCTACCTGTAAGACCGGCCCTGCGGGCGTGTTCATAGGTATAGGGAAGAAGATTGTGATGGAGGGTCGTATAGAATCTGTAGATATCGATCATCTCGGTATCGTACCTGGGCCCTGTCGGCATGTCCCAGGGCGCGTGCGTTCCAACTCCTCCAATCTCCATTATAGGGCAAAAGGCGCTGAATTCTATCCAGCGGGCAAATACCTCTCGATTTCCGAACTGCTCGTACCCGCCTGTATCAGAACCCCAGATAGGGAATCCCATAAAGGCACAATGCAGCACTGCAAGGATGGCCGATCTCAGCC
>FWPV01002222.1_pt1 | contig 31447 bp, 31 predicted proteins | sample 2228371 | NCBI WGS metagenome assembly FWPV01 (sample SAMEA103939776, study PRJEB20133) | metagenome
AAAATATAAAAAAATAAAGGAAGATATATGAAAAAGATATTTTTTATTCAATTATTTATTTTACTATATATTTTTGTTTTTTCTCAGGATAAAACAATAAATATTTTATGTTATCATAAATTTACAACAAAAGCAGAAGAAGATGTAAAAGACAAAAAGAAACAGGATGTTTTTTCAATTACAGCAGAAAGATTTGAAGAACACCTGAAGTTTTTAAAAGAAAATGGCTATAATGTGATATCAATGAAAAAATATCTTTCTTTTCTTGACGGCATTGATTCAATACCTTCCAATTCGGTTATAATAACAATAGATGACGGATACAGGTCAATATATGATATTGCATTTCCTTTGCTGAAAAAATACGGATTCCCAGCAACAGTTTATATTTACAGCGTTTTTTTTGGCGGCAGAAATAACTTAAACGAAGGAATTATAAAGGAAATGTCAAAATATAATATTGATTTTGGGTGTCATTCATATACACACCAGATTCTTACAAAAAGGAAAAGTTCGTGGTCTGATAGTGATTATCTTTCTTTTCTTGAAAAAGAAATAATAAAATCCAAAATTTTTTTTGAATCAAAACTAAAGATACCTTTTGAAACATTTGCATATCCTTATGGTTTGTATTCAAAGGAAGTTGTTTATATGATAAAAAAGGCTGGATACAGAGCTGCTTTTTCTGTTGTACCTGGAGTCAATACTCCTGAGACATCAAGATATGCATTACACAGGACTTTGATATTTAATTCAACGGGCGTAGAAAATTTAAAGAAAATTTTGTGTAAAAAACCAATAAAGATAAAAGATGTTTATCCTTCTGATAGTGAAGTTCTTGAAGATAGAAAGATAGAATTTCGTGCTTTTCTTATAGAAGATGCAGGTATTAATACAGGGACTATTAAATTTAAATTAAATAATAAAGAACTCAAAGATGTGAATTATGATTCAATTACAAAAAAGTTAAGTTGTTATCAGAAGAAACCGCTATCTGACGGGGCATATGTTATAACGATTTCTACCCGGGGGCTTTCCGGGGAAGAATACGAATATTCATGGTTATTTGTGATAGGAAAACCAGCAAATACGGGATTGTATCTGGAAAAATAAATTGTGATTTAATAACTACATTTTCAATTTGTGGTTTTTGATTTACGATTAGAAATTGTGAAATATAAATTGAAAAATGAAGATTGTCGGAGGATGAAATGAAACATAAAAAACAGGAGTTTAATGTCAGGGAAAAATTAATACTCGGGCTTGATATTGATGACATGGGAACTGCCTATGCTCTTATAGATAAATTAGCACCGTTTATTAAATTTTATAAGGTTGGATTACAGTTTATTACAAAAGATGGACCAAGAATGGTTATGACTTTGAAAAGAAAAGGTCTTAAAATTTTTTATGATGCAAAATTTTTTGATATACCACAAACCGTATACAATGCCTGTTATGAGGCGACAAGATTGGGGGTTAATTTTGTGAATGTGCATGCAATGGGAGGCACAAAAATGATAAAATCTGCCAAACAGGGTATAGAAGATGCTGCAAATAAATTGCAGGTTGATAAACCAAAACTTTTAGCTGTAACTGTTCTTACAAGTTTTGAGAATAAGGAGATAAGAAATATATTTAAGACCAAGTTGGAGTTAAAAAAGATGGTTGTGCATCTTGCAAAAATAGCAAAAAAGGCAGGGGCTGATGGAGTTGTGTGTTCTCCAAAAGAAATACGTTTAATAAGGAAAGAATGTGGAAAAGATTTTATAATAGTAACTCCAGGTATCAGAATAGGGAAGATTGAAAAGGATGATCAGAAAAGGATTATGACACCTTATGAGGCAATAAAACATGGAGCGGATTATATAGTAGTATCAAGACCGATAATTCAGGCAGAAGATAAAATTGAAGTTGTAGAAAAGATAATAAATCAGATGCAGGAGGCGTATGAAAAATGAACCAGGAAAAAGTATTGAATATTTTCAGAAAAACAAATGCATTACTTGTTGGACATTTTTTATTAACATCAGGCAAACATTCAAATATTTATCTTGAAAAATTTATGGTTCTTCAAAATCCAGAATATACAGAAAAATTATCAAAGGAAATTGCAAAACATTTCAAAAAGAAAAAACCAGATGTGGTGATTGGCGCTGCTGTGGGTGGAATAATTCTGGCATATGAAGTTGCAAGGCAGCTTGGAGTACGCGGAATTTTTATGGAAAGGGAGGAAGGTAAACTTGTTTTAAGAAGAAATTTTGAAATCAAAAAAGGAGAAAAAGTATTAATAGTGGAAGATATTGTCACGACGGGGGGTTCAGTAAAAGAACTGATAGAAAGTTTAAAAAAATATGATTGTAAAATAATCGGGATAGGAATATTAATAAACCGAAGTGGCGGAGAACTTGATTTTGGAGTTGATGATACTTTTGCTCTTGCAACTGTTGATGTGAATGCGTATGAACCGGATAATTGCCCGTTTTGTAAAAAAAACATTCCGCTTACAGCACGAGGTAGCAAGTATCTTAAAAAGAATGTTCATAAGTAGTTCAAAGATAGTTCAAACTTAGTTCTTAAATAGTTTTTTCCATTTTTGAACTAATTTTGAACGTTTTCAGAACTATTTAAGAACTATTTTAAACCGGAGGAGACAACCATGATACGATTTCAGGATGTTATAGGAAAACAATCAATATCAATTCAGGAAGGAAAAAATTTTGGTAAGGTTATTGATATGTTTGTTGATATTAAATATTTAAATGTTGAAGGATTTGTTATATCGGATAAAGACGACCGGTTTTTACCATTTAAAGAAATAAAAAATATCGGGGAGGCAGTAATATTTAGCTCCGGTGAAGTCCTGATCCCTCTTTCAGAAAAGGAAGGGATTGATTTAAGAAAAGGAAGTTCAATCAATGGATTAAGAATAATTACAGAAACAGGGAAAGAAAATGGAACTATTGCCTCTTTTTATTTTAAAATAGATAACGGTTTAATTTCTCATTTTGAAATTGTAAAAAATATTTTTAAGGAAAATCTTGTTATGTCAAGGGATGCTATTGTTAGAATAGGTGAAGACGCAGTAATTATTTTTGAAGAAGCAGCAGAAATAATGAATGAAATGAAAAAAAGTAACAATATAAAAATTAATATAAAAAAGGCTGGCAAAACAGTGGCAATTTTTACAAAATCCATATTTAATAAAAATATTGTTGAAAATCTTAAAGATAAATCAAAAAAAATTTTAGAGAAAACAAAAAATGGTACTGCAAAAATAAAAGATGCAGTAGATAAAACAATAAAGAAATTAAAAACAAAAAATAATCAAAAACAGTAAGGGAGAAAAAAATAAAAAGGATATTTAATTTTTTTGTTGTTGCCGGTGTGTTTTTCTTTTTAAATCTGATTTATTTGCTTATAATATCTTTTGTTTATACGTCATTTTATCTGGCACACAGATATATGGATATAGATAAAGATGGCGTAATAAATATGTATGATAATGATATTGACGGCGATGGAATTATAAATATTTATGACCATGATGCTGATGGCGATGGGATTCCCAATATAGAGAATGTGCTTAATAATGCAAGAAAATTGATTGGCAGACCCTATGAACAATTAGGTGGTGAATTCAGGGACGCGGGGTTTAAATTTGGCGGTATTGTATGCATTGACCTTATAAATCTTTCGTATGAAAAAGCTGGAATATATTTTGAAAAGGAATTAAGAGATTATTTTTATAAAAAGAAAAAGATTTTTAGAAACACAAGCTGGAACAACCCGAATGATAGGTGTTTTGCAAGACGTGTTGAAAATTTTGAAGCATACTGTAGAGATAGGGGATTTATATTAAAAAACGACAAGGATTTAAAACCAGGGGACCTTATAAGTTTTACAGGTAAACATATTGCAATGATAGAAAAGGTATTAGATGATGGCGATTTTATTGCAATTGAAGCAGCTGGAAAAAGATATTTTACCAGAAGAACAGATAAAAAAGGGTTATATGAAAGAAACATAAAAAGATACGGACCGCAGGTGTTTATAAGGATGAAGTTTAAAAAATAGTTTATTAAATTTTCAAAAATAGTTCTAAAAACGTTCATAAGTAGTTCAAAAGTAGTAGAAAATATTTAACAACTTTGTTTAAACTTTTTTAGAACTATGTCCTGTGTTAACCAAATACGAACTATCTTGGAACTATTTATGAACTTTTTTGAACGCTTTTTGAACATTCCCGCTATTTTAAATTGACAGTTTTTATTTTTTTTATTATACTTTTCAGACATTTAATAGATTTCATTTTGAGGTGTGTTATGGATATTTTAAAAAAGAAATGTACAGAAGAAAATTATAAAAAATTGCAAGAATTAAATAATCCAGTATTATTTGAGTTTGTTAATAAATTTGTACAATTATGCAATCCAGATACTATTTTTGTCTGCACAGATTCAGAAAACGATGCAATATATATTAAAAATAAATCAATAGAAAAAAAAGAGGAATTGCCTTTAAAAATAAAAGGTCATACAGTACATTTTGATGGAATAAATGACCAGGGTAGGGACCCTAAAAACACAAAATTTCTTTTTGAACCGGGAGAAACTCCAGAAGGTTTAAACGGCATAGACAGACAGGAAGGATTAAAAGAAATACACGAAAAGTTAAATAATATTATGAAAGGCAGGGAAATGTTAGTATGTTTTTATTCATTGGGCCCTGTTGACTCGCCTTTTTATATCCCTGCAGTTCAGCTAACTGATTCATATTATGTAGTTCATTCCGAAAACATATTATATAGAAAAGGTTATGAAGCATTTAAAAAGCTAAAACCCGTAGATTTTTTCAAGGTTGTGCATGGCACAGGCCCTGTTGATGAAAGAATGGTAAGCGTTGATATTGCAAATAGAAGAATTTATATGGATTTAAAAGACAACATGGTTTATTCCTGTAATACCCAGTATGCAGGCAATACTGTGGGATTTAAAAAACTTGCTTTGCGTCTTGCTATTAATAAAGCATCAAAAGAAGGATGGCTTGCAGAACATATGTTTGTAATGGGAATAAAAGGACCCAATAACAGAACATCCTATTTTGCAGGCGCATATCCTTCCATGTGTGGTAAAACATCAACTGCGATGGTAGAAGGAGAGACAATAATAGGTGATGATATTGCATATTTACGTGTTATTGACGGTAAAATGCATGCAGCAAATGTAGAAAAAGGTATTTTTGGAATAATACAGGATATAAGTGAATCATCAGACCCTCTTATATGGGAAGTTTTAAATACAGAAGGTGATGTGATTTTTTCAAATGTCTTAATTGTTGACGGTGTTCCATATTGGCTTGGAGATAAAAGAGTGACACCTGAGCGGGGTATAAATTTTACAGGTGAATGGTTTAAAGGAAAGACAGATGAAAAAGGCAAGCCGATTGATTATGCTCATAAAAACGCAAGATATACAATTGATATAGAAAAATTAAAAAATTGTGATAAAAATTTACATAATCCACAGGGGGTTGAATTAAAAGGAATAATTTACGGGGGAAGAGATTCAGATACATCTGTTCCGGTTGCAGAATCATTTAATTGGAATCATGGAGTAATAACTATGGGTGGTTCTTTAGAATCAGAAACTACAGCAGCTACAATAGGGACAGAAGGTAACAGAGTATTTAATATAATGTCAAACCTTGAATTTTTATCAATATCAATAGCAACATATATGAAAAATTACCTGGAAATAAAAAATAAGATGAAAGTAACTCCTAAAATTTTCGGCGTAAATTATTTTCAAAAGAGAAAAGATGGTAGCTGGTTAACGGGCGTAAAGGATAAACGTGTATGGCTTAAATGGATGGAGTTAAGAACTAATAATGATGTAGAGGCAATTACAACACCTGTTGGTTATATACCAAAATACGAAGATTTAAGGCAGCTTTTTACTGACATACTTAAAAAAGAATATACTGTTGATATGTATAAGGAACAATTTACAATAAGAATACCAGAAAATATAGCAAAGATGGATAGAATAATAAAAATATACAGTGGTATAAAAAATACACCTGATGAAGTTTTTAAAGAACTTGAAGAACAAAAGAAACGCTTGCAGGATTTACAGCAGGCAAAAGGAGATTATGTAACACCGGACAAATTGTAAAAACATTTCCGATGGCCGTTTGTCAATTAATTGCTTTTAAACTAAGTTTGAACTCTTTTTGAACGCTTATTTAAAACACCTTAAACCTTTTAAATTTTTCTACAAATAAATCCCAGTGTTCTTTAAAATCCATGTATCTTCCGCCGAATTTTGTTGTTTTTTCTTTTATGGATTTTCTGAAATCTTCAGCGGTTTTGCCTTTAAATATCGTGTATGCAAGCCCGATGCCGTCCAAAGAATGAGCATCAGAACCACCCACGACAGGCAATTTCCAGTAAGTTGCATTTTTCTTTCTGGCTTTTTCGTCTGTAATTTTTCCTGCAATTGCAGGGTTGATAAGTTCTACTGCATCAAAATATACATCTTCATCCTTGTGTTCAATAACTTTTCTAAATGCTTTTTCTCCTATACTCGTTGTAAGCCAGGATAATGGATGCGGAACAATACATATCCCTTCCTGACCATGAATGTCTTTTATTGTGTCAATTAGATTTGTGTATCTTTTTATTCTTTTTTTCATAAAGAGCCCAACAAGATGGCCGCGCAATGTGCTTACCTCTTCGCCTACAATAACATCTATTTTATATTTTTTTCTTTTTGCATATTCCTGCGCTATTATTCCGCCTTTTATCTGGTCGTGGTCAGTTATTGCAATAACAGATAAATTTGTAAATTTTTCGCAGTAATCAACTATCTCTTCCGGAGAAGCAATTGCATCTCCAATAGATGAGTGAATATGATAATCAGCTTTACTAAAACCTTTTTGTATTTTTTCTTTTTTATTCTTCATTCTATCCACATTTTTTTAAAACAATACCATTGCTCGGGGTATTGTAATATAACTTTTTCTGCTTCATTAAAAATTGCCTGCGTTATTATTTGAACATCTTTTCCATAGTCACCTGTTAGGTCGTACTGAATTATATCAGAAGTAACTCCATAGAACCAATCATTTTCACGCATTAAATATCCTAAAATTATTTTTGAGCTATATTTTAAAGCAAGTCGGGCTGCAGCAGAAGCAACGTAGGCTTTTTTGCCTAAAAAATTTATATAAACACCTGTTCTGTCATCCAGTGGTAATGGCCTGTCTACAAGGACACACAGAGCGTCATTATTTTGCAAAGATTTGTATGCATCTTTTAGATTTTTATTTGGAAGAACTATATTCATTCCGTATCTGGTTCTTTGCTCCTGGACAAATTTTGAGTATCCTCCCCCCAAATCATCAACTACTGCCCAAACTTTGCAAAAAGGCATAAAATTACCAGAGGCTGTTATTCCTGCAATATCCCAGTTTGAAAAATGAAGCGTTGCTATTATCACTCCTTTACCGAAAGTCCTTGCTTGTTTTATTATTTCAATTCCTTTTCCGCCATTTATCGGTGGTACAGATTTAATTTCTTTTATTAATTTATTTATATAAAGAAATTCAACACAGAACTTTCCATAATTATAGAAATTTTCAGACATTATTTTTTTTATTTCATTTTCAGAAGGTTTTTTATTAAATTTGACTGTTAATATGTGTTTGTAATTTTCATAAATATTTTTTCTTTTATTTGGTAAAAAAAAGAAAATAAACCGTGTAAGATTACCCGATATAAAATGTAAGAATTTTATTGGGAATAAAGAAATAAAAGCTGACAAAAATTTTAAAAAATAATACATTTATTTCACCATTGTTTTTTGTGACATTACTTCTTCGTAAATTTTATAGTAAAAAGCAATATTCTTTTTTGCTATTTTTTCCCAGGTGTGATTTCTGGCTTTTATTAAACCTTTTTTGCCAAGTTCTTTTCTTAAATCAGGATCTTTTATCAGCAATTCCAGTTTTTGTGATAAATCATGAACATCGCGTGGTATGGCCAGTAATCCATCCTCAAGATTGGAGACAACATCATTATAGCCACTTATATTAAAAGCAACAACGGGGATACCATTTGCCATTGCTTCCAGAAGGACAATTCCAAAACTTTCTCCAAATAGAGCAGGCGAGCAATAGATATCTGCAGTGGAATAATAACAGGGAAGTTCTTTTATAGGAACAAAACCTTCAAAAAAAACATCTTTAATTTTATGTTTTTTTACAAAATTTTGATGTTCTTTTAACAGCGGTCCTTTTCCAACAACAATCAATCTTATTTCAGGATATTTAATTTTAAGATTTGAATATGCTTTTAACAGATAAATAAGGCCTTTTCTTTTCTCAATTCTTCCGGTAAATAAAATGTTTAATTTATTATCATCAAATTTTTTTATTTTAGAGTTTTTAGGATTAAAGCGGATAGTATCAACTCCGTTTGGTATTATTTCAACTTCGCCACGGAAATATTTTGTAATGCTTGAACGTGCAGAAATAGAGACAGCGATTTTACCGTGTATTTTATCCCATAAAGGGCTTAAAAAATTTGTGCTTATTCTATAAAAAAAATTGGAATCAAAATTTGCATGAAATGTTCCAATATTTATTGCGTTTGAATTTTTTATTATTGAATGTGATAAAAAAGGGACAAATGGTTCCTGAAAATGAATTATATCAAAATTGTATTTATCCAGGGTTTCCTTTATTTTTTCTCTTCTTGCAACTAAAACTATTTGTCCTGTAGAACCATTGATTAAAAATGGGAAATTTTTTCCTATTCTTATCACGTCATCCTCATCTTTTGATGAAATCCCCTTAGATGTTCCAGTTATTACTTTTGTAAAAAACCCCATTTTTTTATATTCTTTTTTTAAATGATAAACATACTCCTGGACACCACCCGGTAGTGGGTAATAATAAGGCGTTACTATTGCGATTTTTCTAATGGTAGATTTCATTTTTTCACCGGTGTTATTCCACAAAAAATTGTTGTAACATACACCATTGTTCAGGATATTGTGAAACAAACCATTCCATTTTTTTTACCATTTTTTTTGTTAAATTAATACAGTTTTCTTCTGTCCTTGTTAAGTTCTCTGTATTCAATAAGTCAATATCCATAAAAGGAACGAATTTTTTAGGGTTGTTCTTATCTCTCAGCATCGCACCTAAAATCATATGTGCGCCGGTCATTAAAGCTAAATTTGCCGGTCCAGAAGGTATATATGCTTTTTTTCCCAAAAAATCAAGCTGGTACCCGTTTTTATTAAGGTCTCTATCGGATAGCAGTACTAAACATTCTTTATTTTTTAATACTTTTATCATAGATTTAATATCACCTGCTTCAATTACTTTCATTTGCCATCTGTGGCGTCTTTCTGTAAACCATCTATAAAATGGTGGAGATAATTTTTCAACAACAACATTTATTTTATCAGGTTTTAAATTAGATAAATAACAGCCACCAAAATCCCAGTTACCTATATGCATTGAAAATATTATCAATGGATGTTTGCCGATTATTTCTATAACTCTTGCGATGTTTTTCTTAAATTCTTCTGTTTCAATTACGCATTTCATCAATTTTTCTTTTCTGCTAAAAAGATCAAAATAATAATGGCCATAATTTTTATAAACAGAAAGAGAAGTTTTATTTATATCTATATTACCTGGAATTACAGACAGGTTTTTTTTTAAAGTTTGTTTTCTTTTTCCTGATAAAAAGTATGCAACGTAAGAGAAAAGAGTAAAGATAAAATATCCCACATTTTGCGGGATATTTTTAAAAATAAATTCTAAAAACTTTAAAAAAAAATACATTTTATATTTTAACTCATTTTCCCTTGATGAAATCTTCTACCATTTTTTTAGCAAGTGAGTCAGGATACTGTTTTGGAGGTGTTTTCATAAAATAAGCGCAGGGACCTTCAAGTATGCCTCCCAATCCACGGTCTTTTGCTATTTTTGCACATCGAATCGCATCTATTATAACACCTGCAGAGTTAGGCGAATCCCAGACTTCAAGTTTGCATTCAAGATTAAGAGGTGCTTCGCCGAAATTTGAACCTTCTATTCTTATATAACACCATTTTCTGTCTTTAAGCCAGGGGATATAATCACTTGGACCTACATGCACATCTTCTTCTGGATTTATCGGATTTCCCATCTGAGACAGGACAGCATTTGTTTTAGAAATCTTTTTTGAGTGCAGTCTTTCGCGTTCTAACATATTCATAAAGTCCATATTTCCGCCGAAATTAATCTGATATGTTCTATAAATCTTGCATCCGCGGTCGCCGAATAATTTGGTTAAAACCCGGTGAACAATTGTTGCGCCTACCTGAGATTTTATGTCATCGCCTATTATTGGAACGTGCGCTCTTTTAAATTTATCAGCCCATAATTTATCAGAAGCGATAAAGACAGGGATTGCATTTATAAAAGCACATTTTGCTTTTAATGCTTCTGCTGCATAAAACCTCGTTGCCTTTTCAGAACCGACAGGTAAATAACTTATAAGAACATCAGCCTGTGTTTGTTTTAACACCGCTGCTACGTTAACTGGAATACGCATTGATTTTTTAATTATCTTTCTGTAATAAATACCTAAACTGTCAAGTGTTCTTCCTTTCTGGACTATTACACCTGTTTTTTTGAGTTTGGCAAATTCTATTGTGTTGTTTGGGAAACTCTCAAGAGCGTCTTTGGCATCTTTTCCGACTTTATTTTTATCTACATCAAAAGCTGCAACAAGTTCTATGTCCCTGATTCTGTAACCGCCTAAATTTGCATGCATGAGCCCTGGAATAAATTCAGAATCAGGAACATCTTTATAATACTCAAGCCCCTGCATCAGCGACCAGGCACAATTACCCATGCCTGCTATTGCTATTCTGATTTTTTTTGACATTCTAAAAATCCTCCTTTAAAATTAAGTTTCTAAATCTTTAGCCCTTATATAAACTATGTATATTCTCTGGGCTATTGTTAATAGAGAGAAAAAACCTATTATTAATAGAGCATAAAATAATGAATTAAACCAGTTACTCAATAACAATCCAAGAATAAGTGTTATTATTCTTTCTGTTCGTGTAAAGAAGCCTTCTTCACAATCAATTTTTAATCCACCGGCCCTTGCCCTGATATAACTTATTAAAAAAGATAAAAACATAATACAATATACTATAATGGAGTTTATTGTAGAATTTATGTTAAGGAAATAAATAAGTATACCCAGATAAATTGCACCTTCCGAAACTCTGTCAGTTACAGAATCAAGAAATCCACCAAATTTTGTTTTTTTATCCATTTTTCTGGCTAAAAAACCATCAAGCATATCAAATATGCCTGCAAATAATATAATTATACCTGCAAAGACCAGTTTTCCTTTTATTATTAAATATGCCCCAAGTATATTAATTATTAATCCTATTATAGTTAATACGTTAGGGGTTGCTCCTGTTTTATTTAAAAGAACTACTATAGGATTCAATATTATTTCAGAAAAACCTTTTAATCTGTATCTTATATCTTTATATGCCATTTAGAGAGCAAAAACTCCTTATTAAATGAATTAAATTGTTATGGTTTTGTTAAAAATTAACTTATTATATATAACACCTAAACCCTGTCTTGTCAATTTAAAATTTTAGTTTGATGTTACTATTTTAAAATGTTAAGAGTTAGTACTATTTTGAAATGTTAAATAAATAAGGTAGCCTTCTAATAAAAATAATCAAAAAAGGATGCTCCCAAAATGGAGAAAAAATTAATAGTAACTATGAAAGATGTCCAGAAACATAAGGTTTTAAAAGATTTAATGGATGGAAAAATTAAAGGAAAAGACGCTTCTGATGGACACGGCTTAAAGGTCCATATTTCAAGATTAAAAACTGAATTATTAAAATATGATTTTGAAGGTTTACTGAAAAAAATCCTTTCTGTCGTCAGTAGTGTCCAAATTAAAAGATATAAATAATGAAAAATGTAGGGGCGATTCAACCACCCGCGCTAAAAACTTCCGCCTGCGTTAAAACTTCCGCCTTCGTTGAAACTTCGGCGGATAAGACGGCGGACAGGTTCGCCTTCGTTAAAACTTCAGCGAACAAGTCGGCGGTCAGGTGAATCGCCCCTAAAAACAAGGGGTAATTCACGAATTACCACTACATTTATATGAAAATAGTTTTTTGAGATCAAAATTTTTAAATATTATGTTATATTCATAAACCCAAGATAAATATTGTTTTATAAATAAAATAATGCTATTTTGGACAGTTATGGTATGGAATACTGTTTTTACAGGAGCGATAGTCGAAAAAACTGTAAATATATATATGTAATTCCTGTCATTAATTAAATCAAGGATAAATTTAAGCAGAAATAGAGTAATTTTAGAAAACTTTTTTTATTTTCGGTGAGACTATGAGTGAGGAGTATATAATTTTTTACGTATTTTTTGTGTTTATTGGCATAGTATTCAGTTTAAAAATATAGAAATAATAAAGGAAGCATTGCAAAAAACAGGCGGCAACAGGACAAAGGCGGCGGAATTATTAGGAATAAGCAGAAGGACACTGCTTTACAGGATAAAGGAGTATAAACTATAAAAATGTTCGTCAGGGATGTTCGCTAAGAATGTTCGCAAAGAATGGTCACTAAAGAAATTTGCAAATAGTTTCATTAAGTGTTTATAAGACCCGTGCATAAAAAATCGCAAATTGAAAATCATAAATTTTAAAATACCACTTGCGTTTTTGGAGGAATAGAGATATAACATTAATAAATGTGAGATTTGCGAAGTGAGATGTGAGATTTAAAAATTGAAAATTGAAAATTTAATTAAAAGATGTTCATAAAGCGTTCGAAAATAGTTCAGAAAGGCAGTAATTTGTAGTTTGTATTTTGTATTTAGTTCAATGTTTTTACTATTTTTGAACTAAGTATGAACTATTTTAGAACGCAGTAAGAACGTTTTTTTATTGATTACGGCTACAAATATAATAAAATAAATTAATATCATAAAATCAAGGAGAAAAAATATGAAATTAGATAAAAAAGCAATATATGCAATAGTTGCTTCAATATTAATATTGGTTGCATACATTATCATACTTATTGCCATAAAGGGACTGGAGACAATGGAGTTTATTTTCTGGTCCTTATTTGTCGGGTTAACAATCGGTGAGCTTTTAGTTGTACATGTTTTTAAACTACCAAAAGAGAATAAAATACGCGACTGGGTTGAACCGGCGTTTGAGGCAATAATTATAGCTATAATTATCCGTGCGCTTTTGATTCAGGCTTTCAAGATACCAACATCTTCCATGGAAGATACGCTTTTAATAAACGACCATATTATTGCAAATAAATTTATTTATGGCACAACAATTTTTTATCCTGAAAAAAAAGACGGAAAGTTTTCAATAAAAACAGGCAAGATTTTAAGATTTACAAAACCAAAAAGAGGAGATGTTGTTATATTCCGCTATCCGGTTGACCCAAAATTGATGTTTATTAAAAGATGTATTGGTCTTCCGGGCGATACAATAGAGATAAAAGATAAGGTTGTATATGTAAATGGTCAAAAACTTGATGAGAAATATGTTTTTCATAAGGATTTAAGAACATTTCCCGCACAATATGCACCGCGAGACAATTATGGTCCAATTAAAGTTCCCTCAGGACATTATTTTGTAATGGGTGATAACAGAGATTATTCTTCTGATTCCCGTTTCTGGGGATTATTGCCCGATGAATACCTGCGTGGCAAAGCATGGATTGTTTACTGGCCACCCAACAGATGGCGATTTATTAAACATATAAAAATAAACATAGATGAGCCTGTTATAGAAACAAAAGGCAATACTCTGCCACCTGCAACAAAATAAGATTTATGACAGGCCTTTATGTCCATATTCCATTTTGCCTGCAAAAGTGTAATTATTGTGATTTTTATTCGGAAGATGATAAAAATTATTTAGTAAATGATTATATAGAAGCAATAATAAAAGAATTAAAAAATTATAAAAAGCAATTTAATCCTTTGTTTGAAACACTGTATATAGGCGGGGGGACACCTACTTCTGTTTCTGAAAAATATCTTGATTATATTTTCTCTGGAATTTTTTCAATTTATCCAAAATCAAAATTTAAAGAAATAACAATTGAGGCAAATCCAGAAACAATAAATGAAAAAAAAGCAAAAGTTATTGCTTTAAATACAACCCGTGTAAGCATTGGTGCCCAGAGCTTTAATAATGAATTTTTAAAATTATTAAACAGGATACATAATGCAGAAGCAATTAAAAATGCAATTAATTTTCTAAAAGATTGGCAGGTAAAAAATATAAATTTAGACATAATGTTTGGAATGCCAGGTCAAACTAACAAAGATGTCTTAGATGATCTAAAAAAAGCAATTGACCTGGAACCGCAACATATTTCTTTTTATATTTTAACTCCTTATAAAAATACTTTTTTTTATGAAAAATACATATATAAATTACCTTCTGATGAAATAATAGAAGAAATGTATTTAAGCGGTATTGAATTATTGCAAAAACACGGGTTTAGCCAGTATGAAATATCAAATTTTTGTAAGCCGCAGAACCAATGCATTCATAATCTAAATTACTGGAATACTGGTGAATATATAGGAATAGGTGCGTCTGCTTCTTCATGTTATAATAATAAAAGGTATGCAAATATAAAATCAATAGAAATATATATAGAAAAAATAAAAAAAAACGAGAACCCGTTTGATTTTACAGAAGAATATACAGATGATAAAAAATTAAAGGATTACATAATTCAAAAATTAAGGACAGTGGAAGGTATAAATTATAATATTTTTAAGAAAAAATTTAATTTTGATTTTAAACAAAAATATAGTAATATTATAGATAATTTAAGCAAAACAGGATATTTGCAGCAAACAAAAGACTCTATTTCATTGACTGCAAAAGGATTTCTGGTTTCTAATAGAATAATTACAGAATTCATATAAAAAGGAGCGAAAAGTTGGGAATAAAAGAAGAAGTAATCAATATAGCAAAAGAGGCAAAAGCAGCTTCTTATAAGATGCTGTCTTTTTCAACGGCAGAAAAAAATAAAGCACTTTCCATAGCAGCAGAAGATTTGCATAAAAATCGTAATGAAATAATAAAACAAAATGAAATTGATGTTGAAAATGGCAAAAAGAAAAAATTATCAAATGCTTTCATTGATCGTCTTACTTTAAATAGCAAAAGAATAGATGATATGATAAAAGTTTTAAATGATGTGATTGCTTTGCCTGACCCCGTAGGTGAAATAACAAAAAAATGGACCAGACCTAATGGTCTTGTAATTGCAAGAAAAAGAATGCCATTGGGTGTTATTGGTTTTATATATGAGTCAAGGCCTAATGTCAGTGTTGAAGCATCTGCGCTCTGTATCAAATCAGGTAACGCAATTATACTGCGGGGTGGAAGTGATGCAATAAAATCAAATATATGCATAACACAGATAATACAAAAGGCATTATTAAAAGCAGGATTGCCACAGAAAGCAGTTTCAGTAATAACATCGACTGACAGAGAATCAATAACGCATCTTGTACGGTGCAAGGAGTATGTGGATGTTATTATTCCAAGAGGCGGCTTAAATTTAATAAGATTCATAGAAGAAAATTCTTTAATTCCTGTAATAAGGCATGACCAGGGAATATGCCATACATTTGTTGATGAGTTTGCAAATATAGATATGGCAATTAAAATATGTTATAACGCAAAAGTCCAGAGACCGGGCGTATGTAATGCAATGGAGACATTACTTGTTCATAGCGATATTGCTACAAAGTTTTTGCCATTAATGGCAGAAGAATATAAAAAGGCAAATGTAGAACTTCGCGGTTGTAAAAAAACAAAAGTTATCCTGCCGTATATAAAGGATGCAACAGAAGAGGACTGGAGAACAGAATACCTTGATTTAATTCTGTCAATAAAAGTTGTTGAATCACTTGATGAGGCAATAGAGCATATAAACACATATAGTTCTCATCATTCTGATGCAATTGTAACTGATTCAAAAGAAAATGCTGAAAAGTTTCTAACACTTGTAGATTCTGCCGCTTGCTATGTAAATGCATCAACCAGATTTACAGATGGTAATGAATTCGGACTTGGAGCTGAAATGGGAATATCAAATCAAAAATTGCATGTTAGAGGACCTCTTGCACTGGAAGGATTAACTTCCGAGAAATATATAATATACGGAACAGGCCAGATACGTGAATAGTAAAAAGACAGGATTGTTTGGTGGAACCTTTAATCCACCCCATATCGGACATTTGTTGATTGCAAAAAATATAACAGAGGAATTTAATCTTGATAAAATAATTTTCATTCCCGCAAATATACCTCCGCACAAACAATCAGAGCATATAATAGACGCAAAGCACCGCATGAATATGGTTAAACTTTTAATAGAGTCAGAGCCTGATTTCATAGTATCTGATTTTGAGATAAAAAAAGCCGATATTTCATATACAATAGATACTATTAAATATTTTAAGAGTGAATTGGCTGATGAAGAATTATATTTTATTGTTGGTTCAGATAATTTTTTCTATATAGAGACATGGAAGGATTATAAAAACCTTATAAATATAATAAATTTTATTCTTTATACAAGAAGAAATTTTACAAAGGATAAAATACTTGAAAAACATAGAAAAATTATTAATGAAAAAATTTTCTGGGCAAAATCGCAAATGTTGGATATTTCTGCGTCTGAAATAAGGATAAAAATCAGAAACGGAGAAAATTGTAAGGAAGATGTTGGAGAAAAGGTGTGGGAATATATTGTTAAAAATAATTTATATAAATGAAAAAGGTTTTATATGAAAAAAAATAAATTTATTTTTATCTTGTTTTTTATGATGATTGTAAATATTAATGCAGAAGAAAAATTATTAAACAGGCTTTTCTTCAGCGATTTTATTAAAACAGGACAGGCGCTCGTTGAAAATCCTTTTATTACATCTGTTTCTTTAATAGGAACAGGTGCAATTACTCTTACTTTGATGAATAATGATTTAATAATAAAGAGTTATTTTTCTCAAAACAGATCTGAATTTGCCGATAAAATTTTTGATATATTAAATATGGCTGGCGATGGAATTACAGTCCTGGCATTTAATTCTTTGTTGTTTTTAGCTGGAGAAAAAGAGAAAAAAACAGCAGAAAAAGTAATAGAAGCAATTGCAATTGCAGGTGCTACATCTTATATATTTAAAATAGTTACAGGAAGACAGAGACCCGGAAACACTGATGACAGGTATGCTTTTTCACCCTTTTCATTTAAGGATTCTTTTCCATCCGGGCATACGGTGGTTGCATTTGCATGGGCAACTGTTGTTGCGGAAAATTATGGGATATGGTATATAACATATCCTGTAGCTGCTTTATGCGGTGTTGCCAGAATATATAAAAATATGCACTGGGCGTCGGATGTTTTTGTTGGTTCTACTATTGGAATATTTTTTGGAAAAGTGGTTGGCTTAATCGATGCTTCTGACATTTATATATCAACCGGAACAGAAACAGATACGTCTGTATTAATGGTGAATGTGAGATATTAAGTGTTCAGAAAAGATGTTCGGTAAGGATGTTCGGTGAGGATGTTTGATTTTGTATGATTTGATAATCTTCATAACTTCAGATCTGGAGATCTTCGGATTTAAAAAAATCTAAATATTTGAAGATTTGAAGATGCGAAGATTCAGAAGTGTTTGGTAAAGATGTAAGAAATTTACAATTTAAGATTTGCATTTTCCGGTTTTTAAAAAGAAAAATGAAAATTGTAAATTGGAAAAATAAAGAAAGGTTTTAAATGAAAAAAAAAATAAGTATTATATTTTTAATTTTGTTTCTAAATTTAAATATTTTCGCAGGAGATGATGAACCCACAATAATTTATGATAAACCAACAACTTTAACTTATCCTTCTTTTAATCATACTCCCTTTGGAATTCATAAAGGCACTCCATTCTGGCTTAAAGTTTTTCTTGGTAACAGGACATATTTCAATGACCCTCAGGACCTTGCTGCTACAAAGTTACTTGTGGATTACGGCAAGATATTCAAAGGCAGAGATGATTATCAGCTAACTGTGTATGGAGTGAATTCGGGCAATTCAGAGATAATATATAATCCATCAATGTACTCTCTTGCAATTTTTGGAAGATATGGAAAAGGAGATGGAGAATTAAATAAACCGATAGGAATTGCCTGCAATGAATATGGTGACATATATATTGCTGATACAGGGAATCACAGAATTTCAAGATGGTATAATGACGGAAAAAGAGTCAGGTTTATAAGAAATATAGGCGAGTATGGTGAAGAACCAGGGCAATTTAAAAGTCCACGATATGTTGCGGTAGATTCTCTAGGCAGGGTTTATATTTCAGATACAGGAAATAATAGAATACAGGTTTTTAACAAGACAGGCGGTTTTCTTTATATGATTGATAAAACAAATGGAATTTCAAATCCGCAGGGGATTGCTGTTTCAGATTCTTATGAAAGATATTCAGGTTACAGGTATGATTATATTTATTTAATTGATGGCAATTATAATAGAATTCAAAAATTTGATTTTAAAGGCAATTTAATAAGGGCAATAAGGGTTGACAGTATTATTAAAAGCGAAGTTAGATTAACGACTCTTGAACAGGATTTTTATGGGAATGTTTATGTTGTTGACAATAAAAATTCTTGTATTCATAAATTCACCCCTGAATTAAATTATATTGCTTCTTTTGGAAAACACGGCACAAATGATTATGAATTTGAGAACCCGACAGGTATTGCTATTTATAAACATTACGGACAGGTATTTGTTTCGGAAAAAGAATCAGCACAGTATTTCTGGATTTGCAGCGATGCATTTAATTTTAAAGCAAAAAAGAATGAAAATGGAGAGATACAATTTGATTTTTTTCTTACAGAAAAAAGTTTTATTAGTATTGAAATAGAAGATGCATCATCTGAAAAATTGATAAACAAAAAAATAACAATATGTGATAAAATAACTCTGGAAATCGGGAAAAATAGTATTTCCTGGGCTATTCCAGAAGAATATAACGATTTTTTGCAGTCAAACAAATATTACAATGCAGTTTTAACAGTAATGTCAACATATTCATCTTATCCCCATATAAAAAAGGTAATAAAAACCCTTTTGTTTTTATAAAAAATCCTTATATTTTAAGGGGGAAATAGGATTTGTTAAAAAACAGCGATAAATAATCATAAAAGCAGCATATTTTAAAATTTTTCTTGTCAAAAACTTGACAATACAAAAAAAAATGTGTATACTTTAATATAAATTTTTTAAATTAAAAAGATTGGAAGGTGAAATAATAATGGCAGAAGTGTCTATAAAAGAGAACGAATCTCTTGATGATGCAATGAAAAGGTTTAAAAAGAAAGTTCAGGATGCAGGAATCCTGCAGGAAATGAAAAAAAGAGAATTTTATGAGCCGCCATCAGTGAGACGTAAACAAAAAATGTGGGCTGCAAATAAGAAAAGGAAAAGAAACAGACATAGATGAAATTATTAGAAGTTTTAAACGAAGATTTAAAAAATGCTTTAAAAGAAAAAAATGAAATAAAAATTTCTACCATAAGGCAAATCAAGACCTGTATAACAAACGCTGAAATAAAAAAAGGGAAAACACTTACTGAAGAAGAAATTGGCGAGATAATTTTTTCTCTTGTAAAATCACATAATGAATCAATAGAAAGTTTTAAAACGGGAAACAGACCCGACCTGGTGGAAAAAGAAGAAAAGGAATTGTCCATTTTAAAAGCATATTTACCCGAACAACTTTCCGAAGAAGAACTTAAAAAAATGATTAATGAAACAATAAAAGAAACAGGTGCGATGTCAAGAAAAGATACAGGCAGGGTAATGGGTAAATTAATGCCTAAAATAAAAGGACGTGCAGATGGCGCAAAAGTAAAATTATTGGTTGAACAACTGCTTGATAATCAAGAATAATTTTTAGTATGCGTTTAACCAGAAAATTTTTTGACCGTAATTCTGTAATGGTTGCAAAAGAACTGCTTGGAAAAATACTTGTTCGAAGGATAAATGGTAAAAGACTTACAGGTAAGATTGTCGAGACAGAAGCATACAGAGGTGAAAAAGATCCCGGCAGTCATGCTTACAGGAAAAGGACTCCGCGCAATGAAATTATGTTTGGTCCGCCTGGTCATGCCTATGTATATTTTTGTTATGGCAATCATTATTTATTGAATATAGTAACTGAGCGCAAAGGCAAAGCCGGCGCTGTTTTAATACGCGCTCTGGAACCGCTAACAAATATAAAAGAGATGATTAAAAGAAGAAAGATTAATGATAAATATAAATTAACAAATGGACCCGGAAAATTAACCGAAGCATTTGCTATAGACAAAAATGAAAATGGAATGGATGTTATTAAAAGTAAAAAACTTTTTGTAGTTTGTTCAGATAAGAGAGAGAGAATTAAAATAATATCCACATCAAGGGTTGGGATAAAGCGGGGACTGGAGAAAAAATGGAGATTTTATATTAAAGGAAACAAATACATTTCAGTTTAACTTTAAAAACAGAAAAAATATATAATATATCGTGATTATTACAAGGAGGAAAGATGAAATTAAAGGATATTTTTAATGTCATAATAAAATATGGAATAAAGATGGACCCCCGGGGTGAAAAGGAAGTAAATGAAACTCTAAAAAGAGCGAGAAAAGAATATGAATCAATGACGGAAAAAGAAAAAAAGTTTTATGATATTGAAAAACTGGAAAATCCTTATTCTGATTCGCGTATTGTCTTCGACAATGGCAGCAATATTCAAAATGTTCTGGTGGGAATAGATGTTGATGTAGGAGAAATACTTCTGGCTGAAAAATTAAGGGAAAGGGGGACAAGGATAGATGCTATTATTTCACATCATCCTGTAGGACTTGCGTACGCCAGATTTTATGATGTTATGGATATGCAGGCAGATATTTTTTCTATTTTTGGAGTGCCAATTTCTGCTGCGGAAGAATTAACAGAAAAAAGGAAAAAGGAAGTAAGTGAAAAGGTTTTGCCCGCTAACCATTACAGAGTACAGGATGCAGTTAAGCTGCTTGAATTTCCAATGTTTAATACCCATACACCTTCAGATAACTGCGTAGCAACATATTTACAGCGCAAGTTTGATAAAGAAAAACCAAAAACACTGGGTGATATAATTGAACTTTTACTCGCCGAAAAAGAGTATTTTGAATATGCAAAACGTGGTGTTGCCCCGGTGATTTTAAATGGGGATAAGAAAAGGAAGGTCAGAAAAGTTTTTGTAGATATGACAGGCGGCACAGAAGGATCTAAAGATATATATGCGAGATTATCAAACGCTGGCATTGATACAGTTGTGGGTATGCACTTTTCCGAAGAACATAAAAAAAACATACAGGGTGCTAATATGAATTGCGTGGTTGCCGGCCATATTTCTTCTGATACTCTTGGAATGAATCTTATTCTTGATGAGGTTGAAAGAAAATTAGGTAAACTTTCTGTTTACCAGACATCCGGATTTATAAGGGTAAAAAGAACGGAACTTAAAAGAAGTCAATAACGTCAAAAATGGTACAAAATGAGAGTAATAATTGACGGTGACTCCCAGCCGTATAAAAATGAAATTATAGATCTTTTACAAAAATACGATATAAAAACAATAATTGTAATGAGTATTGCCCATTATTCTTCAGGCATTAATCCTTATGCAGAGGTTATATATGTAGATAAAGAGGCGCAGGAAACTGATATAAAGATAATGAACATAGTCAGAGAAAATGACATAATAATAACGGCAGATACAGGACTTTCCTTTTTTCTTGGTGGTAAAAAAGCAATTGTAATTAATCCCAGAGGAAAAATTTTTAATCCAGAACTGGCAAGGATAAAAATAGAAAAAATTCATATGGAGAAGAAATTAAGACGTTCAAAGTCCAGGATAAAAATAAAAGGACCTAAAACGTATTTGAAAACAGATTTAAAAAATCTGCTGGAAACACTTAAAAAATTAATTATTAAATATAATTAAGGATTTGTAACTTGATACCATCTGATAGAATAGAACAGATAAAAGAGGCAAATGATATTGTTGAGATAATAAGTGACTATGTTTCTTTGAAGAAGTCTGGCTCGGGTTATAAAGCATTATGCCCTTTTCATCAGGAAAAGACACCTTCTTTTATGGTTAGCCCGCAGAAACAGATATTTCATTGTTTTGGTTGTGGAACAGGCGGAAATGTTTTTAGTTTTATTCAAAAGGTTGAAAATATGACTTTTATTGAAAGCGTAAAACTTCTTGCAAAAAGGGCAGGAATAAATATCGACGAATACAGTTTTGCTTATAAGCCTTCGGAGAAAGAAAAAATACTTGAAATAAATTTAGAAGCTTTGAAATATTTTATAGAACAGTTTAATAAAAATGAAAAGCCGCAAAAGTATGTAAAAATGCGTGGTATAACAGAAGAAGCTCTGGAAGAATTTAAAATAGGTTATGCACCGGATAATAATGGGTTATTTCTAAAATTAAAAGAAAAAAAGTTTCCAGAAGATCTCATTTTAAAGTCGTGGTTATGTCAGAAAAGGGATAACAGGTATTTTGATATTTTCAGAGATAGATTGATATTTCCTATATTTAATGTCTTTTCGGAACCAATAGCTTTTGGTGGAAGGGTTTTTGACAATTCAAATCCTAAATACATAAATTCAGCTGATACTCCGATTTATTTAAAAGGTAAAAATTTATATAATTTAAACAATGCAAAAAAATACAAAGATGAATATCTTATCCTTGTTGAAGGATATATGGATGCAATAAGGTTGTTTTCGAAGGGTATAAAAAATGTAGTTGCAACTCTTGGAACCGCGCTTACAGAAGAACAGGCAAAAATATTGAAAAGACATACGTCAAAAATTGTTATATTATACGATATGGATGAAGCTGGCAGAAATTCTTCAATAAGGGCTGGAGAAGTTGGATTTAAATCAGGACTGGAAGTTTTGATAGCGGAATATAATGGGGCAAAAGACCCGGATGATTTTATCAAGACAAATGGAATTGATGCCATGAGAAAAGTTATAAGGATGTCAAAACCATTTATTGATTATAAAATTGATTTTTATGGCAAAATAAAAGACATCAATAATCCATATACAAAAGAAAAAATATTATCCGAGATGGCTGCGATTTTAGTTTCAGTGGATAATCTTGTTGTCAGGAGAGATTCTGTAAAAAAGATTTCACAGTTATTAAATATAGAAGAATCTATAGTTGAAAAATATATAGATAACAAATATAAAAAAATTACTTATGAAAAAGGACAGCATGATTCAATTGTTGAAATAATGGATTCGCAAAAAAAATCTATCAACCTTGCTGAACGTTCTATTCTGGGAGTAGCCCTTATGGCTCTTGGAACGAAAAATGAAGAGTTGGTTTTAAAACATATTTTTAACAGTATGAAGGTTGCAGGCGTTGATTATTTGCAGTTTAATAATCCCATTTACAGTGAAATACTGTCAACTATAAAAGACTTTTTTGAAAAAAAAGAGAAAGATATTTTAAATAAGATACAAATTTTTTATATTGAAAAAGAGGAGATTATAAATGTTATTTAAGAATTAACAAGAAAGAAAAAAAATATTTCAAAAATGGAAATGAAATTACAAAAACAGTGCAAATTATAAATGATTGTATAAATAGAATTGAAATGGAAAAAATAAATGCTCGGGTAAAACTATTACAGAATAGAATAGAAGAAGCGGAAAAAGCAAATGATTATGAAAGTGTAAACAAACTTTTAAAAGAAAGGCAAGAACTTGTAAAAATAATTAAAAAAAGAGGTGACGATATTGAGTAAAAATTTAAAAGATTTACCGGAAGTCCAGGAGCTCATAAAGAAAGGCAAAGAGAAAGGTTTTTTGACTTATGAGGAATTAAATGATTCCCTGCCGGAGGATTTTTCTTCTGTTGAAGATATAGACAATATGCTTAATATAATAGATGAGATGGATATAGAAATTAGAGAGGAAGGGAAAATAGACAAAATCCTTCTGGGTAAAGGCGGTGTTGAAAAAGTTGAAGAGACTGAAATGCTTGACGAAGAGGGGTTTTCTTCTGACCCGGTTCAGATGTATTTGCATGAAATGGGTAAAGTTCCTCTTCTTGAAAAAAGAGAGGATGAAGTGCGCCTGGCGAAAAAAATAGAGAATGCAGAATTGAATGTAAAGAATGCTATTTTTGATACCAAGATAGGTTTTGATGAAATCGAAAAATTAAATAAAGACCTTCTTAATGGAAATATCAGGATTATAGATATAATCAAAACAAAATTAGAAGGAGATATCCCACCATCTGTTGAAAAAAGATTGGTGGAGAGATTTAACAAGTATTTAAGACGTGCAGAAAAGGTGGAAAAAGATATTCTGCAGATAAAAGAAAAAGTCTGTAAAAAAAATATTACTCCCGGAAAAAAGAAAAAATACGAGATGACACTTGAAATTTTAAGAAGAAAAAAGTTAGATTATTTGAATATGCTTAAATTAAATAATGAGCAGATTAATATAATTTCAAAAAAAATAATAAATATAGTTAATAAAATAAATAAGGATGAAAAAGAAATATCTCTCCTGGAGAATAAACTTGGCAAATCATACAACGAGATTATTTCATTGCGCAGGAATAGAAAATTAATTAATAAATATTTGAAGAAGAAAAAATTGAAATTAAATAATTTTGAGGAAATTCTTGGCAGAATTGAATCTTTCAGAAATTCAATAAAAAGGGAAGAGACAGTAGCAGGCATGAACAGGGAAGATTTGAAAATTCTTGCATATACAATAAAAAGAAATATGCTTGAAGCACGTAAAACAAGAAAAGAACTTGTTGTTGCAAATTTACGACTTGTTGTATCAATAGCAAAGAAGTATATAAATAAAGGGCTTTCTTTTCTTGACCTGATACAGGAAGGTAATATTGGTTTGATGCGGGCAGTTGAAAGATTTGAATACAAAAGAGGATATAAATTTTCAACTTATGCAACATGGTGGATAAGACAGGCAATAACAAGAGCAATTGCCGACCAGGCAAGGACAATAAGAATACCAGTGCATATGATAGAAACAATAAATAAACTTAATAAAGTTGCAAGAATGTTTGTTCAGCAATATGGGAGGGAACCAAAACCTGAAGAAATTGCAAAAAAAATGGGACTCTCTGTTGATAAAGTGCGTTCTGTTCTGAAAATCTCGCAGCACCCGATATCGCTGGAAACTCCTATTGGCGAGGAAAAGGATTCTCATTTGGGTGATTTTATAGAAGACAAAGATGCTATATCTCCAGCTTCTGCTGCTGTAAATGTGCTTTTAAAAGAACAGATAGAAAAGGTCATGAAGTCATTAAAAGAAAGGGAAGCAGAAGTTTTGCGCCTGCGCTTTGGAATTGGGGATGGCGTGCCTCATACTTTAGAAGAAGTGGGAAAAATATTTAAGGTAACAAGGGAGCGTGTCAGGCAGATAGAGGCAAAAGCATTGAGGAAATTAAGACATCCTGCAAGGGCGAAAAATCTAAAAGGATTCCTTGATTAATATGATTTTGTTACCACTATTCTATAAAGATTGCCTTTATCTGCAGGAAGTATAAAAGCCATTTTTTATATCAAAGACGTAAGGATTTATATCATTTACAGGCACTCTTTTCAAGTTGTTTTATTTGGCTTACGCAAACATCCTTAAATTTACTTAAAAAGCGGCGTTTGAAATGCAATGAAAGCACGGTAGAAGAAGTAAGCGTCCGTATTTTGCTATAAAAAATGGCATTTTATACTTCCTGATATTATTGAAGAGATAAAAAGGACAATGCAGGCAAGTGACAGATTGTAAAGATGTGATAACGGAGAATTATTATAAAAAGAAAACTCTTTTGATAAAATAACTGGCATCCTGTAGAGAAGGATATTATGGATACAAAAGAAAGATTACATATAGTTGTTATTAAAACCGATGGTATAGGAGATGCGATTTTAGCATCTCCTTTTTTATATGAATTGAGAAAAAATTTTAAAAATGCGTTAATCACTGGAATTTTAAGCCCTGCAGGAAAAGAGGTGCTTGAAGAACTTAATGTTTTTGATGATATAAAAGTAATAGACCCGCAGTGGTTAAAATATAAAAAAGTTTTTTTTATAAAACGCTGGATATCTGCGATGAAATTATTATTGCTAATAAATAAACTTAAACCTGATATTGCAATTGCCTTACGCTGGCAGGATAGATTAACATCGCTAATTCTTTCTTTATGCAATGCCAGAAGAAAAATAGGTTATGATGTTGGTGGAATGGGGTTTGGAATAGATATTAAGGTTCCTGTTCAGAATGGTTTTCATGTTATACATAGAAATTTTAATTTGTTATCCTATCTTTTACCTGGAAAGAAATTTAAAATTAAACTGGGAATTTCAATTGATAAACAGGCAGTTGAAAGAGTCAAAAGTATATTGAAAAGAAAGAGTATAAAAAAATATATTGTCATACATCCTGTATCCGGTCACATTTCAAAGGATTGGGGAATAGAAAACTATAGAAAATTATCTGAAAAACTGGCGAAAAAAATTAAAGTTGTTGTTATTGGAAGTAAATATGATAAAGACATTAATCTAATTTCCGGAAAGAACATATTAAATCTTGCCGGTCAATTAACAATAAAAGAAATAGCAGTATTGATAAAAAATTCTTCTTTTGTGGTTGGGAATGACTCGGCTGCGGTGCATATTGCTTCTGTTTTTAATAAAAAATCACTTACTATTTTTTCCGGCACAGCAGACCACAGGGTCTGGAAAGCCTGGGGTAAAAACAACCATTTACTTATTAATAATGTTCCATGCAGTGTATGCGGGCTTTTAAAATGTAATCAGATAAGGCATTATTGCATGGATTTTTCCGTGGATGAGGTTTATAAAGCAATCAAAAATTAGATTTTTTTTTAGTTCTCAACCACTTTCCCATGTTTTGTTCACTAAATATTAAAAAAGTAATGATTATGTTTTTTGATATAAATTGTTTACTTTCTTTTATCATATTTTTACTAACTTACTTTTTTATCTCCGCAAATACTTTTTTTATAACAGCAGGGTGCAATTCATGAATCGCCTAACTAAAACGGGCAATTCGTGAATTGCCCCTACAACATACAGCGGACAAGACGGCGGTCAGGTGAATCTCCCCTAAAAACAAGGAGTAATTCATGAATTGGCCCCTACATATATACACAAATTGTTTTTTGAGATCAAAATTTTTAGATATCATGTTGCATTTATAAAGCCTAAATAAAATAATATTAATCTGGACAGTTATGGTAAACTCCAGAAAAAAACACTTGACATTTTAAAGTTATACTTTAAAATGTCAAGTATGTATATTAACCGATTGCTGGAAAACAGATTAAAAAATGCGATTAAAACTTTTCCGGCCGTATTTGTCGGTGGTCCGAGACGTTCGGGAAAAACAACACTTGTAAAAAAAATTTTTCCACGTTATAAATATGTACTTCTTGATGAGCTTGATATACGCTATTTTGCAAATGAAGACCCGAAAGGATTCCTGGAAGTATATTCACCCCCTGTGATTATTGATGAAATACACAATTCTCCAAATCTGCTTTCTTATATAAAAGCAAAAGTTGACAAAGAAAAAAAACCAGGTCAATGGATTATCACCGGTTCCCAGCAATGGGCATTAATGAATGGTATAAGCGAAACGCTTGCGGGACGTATTGCAATAATGCATTTATATCCATTTTCTTTAACTGAAATTTTAAAAAGAACAAAAAATTTGCCTGAAAATACAAAACAATTAATAAAATATTTCCAGCGAGCAGAAGAACTGCCATTAAAGACATTATCTCTTGAGAATTGGATTTTAAACGGGGGATATCCAGAAGTGGTTTTCGGAAAGAAAAATATAAGAAAATTATGGTTTTCGAGTTATATACAGACATATATTGATAGGGATATAAGGGGTAGTATAAAAGAGATAAATTTAAGAGATTTTGAAAGATTTGTCAGGTTACTTGCCGCACGCACATCCCAGCAGATAAATGCTTCTACACTTGCCAATGATGTTGGAGTGACGGTGCCTACAATTAAATCGTGGTTGACACTGTTAGAAGCAAGCGGCATAATATTTTTCCTGATGCCATATTATAAAAATTTTGGGAAAAGAATTATTAAAATGCCAAAATGTTATTTTATGGATACTGGACTTGTTTGTTATTTGACTGGAATTAGCAATAGCGATTCTCTGATTTACGGACCGATGGCTGGCGCTCTTTTTGAAACCGCCTGCGTTTCGCAGATGTATAAAAGATTATCGGTATTTGGGGAAGAAAATTCCATGTATTATTATAGGAGTACAGATGGGCTGGAGGTTGATATTATTATTGAAAATGATAACGTTTCTTTCCCATTTGAAATAAAATTATCATCTACGATAAATCAGGAACATATAAGAAATTTAAGAAAATGGAAAGGTATAAATAATCAAAAACAAAAAATAAGTTTTATAATATCTACAGCAAAAGACGTAAAAAATGTAACGTCGGATATTATAAATATTAATTATTTATTGCTATAGTAAAAAAAATTTTGGAGAAAATAATGGCAGATGATTTGTATAACAGATGGAAAGAGACACAGTTAAACTGGGATGACTCAGAATTTTTAGAGAAAAAAGCAACTGCGCTGATGAAAATAAAATGGCAAAGGATAAATAAAAAAGTGGTTCAAATTTTAGAAAAAGAAGTTATAAGAAAGAATGAATATCTTGATTTTTTAGACCTTGGAGCTGGCAGGGGTGATTTTTATAAAGAAATACAGGAAATGTTAAAAAAGTATACAGGAATAGAACCGTCAAATAAAATGTTGCAGGATGAAATAATTCAGGAAGATTTTAAGCTCATTCATGGAAATGCTGAAGAATTTTTCGAAAAGGATACTTATGATGTATGTTTATTAAAAGAAGTTCTGGATCACTGCTATGAACCGGAAAAAGTTATTAAGAATGGTTTTGAATCTCTGAAAAAAGATGGTTTAATAATCATCACTTTAACAAATAAAAATGCTTTTTATAAACTTATTTTTAAGGGGTGGGCAAAAAAAATAGAAGAATCTCATAGAGACCATCTGTATAATTTTTCTCCTGAAGAGGTCGTTGCTTTAATAACAAAAGCAGGATTTGTAATTGAAAAAAAAATATCCTTGAATTATTTAAAACTCCCGAATTTTCTGGAAAATTTTTTAGGCGTTTTTCCTGCTACTTTAGTAAACGGACTGCTGGATCTGGTGGATAGTATATTTGGAATTTTTCTAAAAGATAAAGGCGGAAGTTTTATTATAACCGCAAGAAAAGAACCTGTAAGAGAAGAGATATGAAAATAGGTATTGATGCAAGGATAATTTTCAAGCGCGGGGTGGGCAGGTATATTGCCAATCTTATCAAGCATTTGCTTGAAATAGATAAAAAAAACAAATATTTTATTTATCTATCTGAAAACTCTGTTTTATATGAATATTTTGATTCAAAAAACTGTTTTTTCAAAAGATTGAATACTTCAAACGCTTTTTTATATGAACAGGTTTATTTACCCCGAGCAGCACAAAATGATGCAGTTGATATTTTACACTGCACAGATAACACGATTCCTTTTTTATATCCTTTTTATAAAGGTAAAATACTTGTTACCATTCATGATACTATGCATATCAGAGATATTAAAAAATCAATTTCAAATCCGACTTTTAAACAAATAATCCTTAACAAATATAAAAAAATAGGTGTGCCCGCATCTGCAAAAAAAGCAGATATGATTATAACAGTTTCAAATTATTCTAAATCAGATATTATAAGTAATATTAAAATTGACGAAAAAAAAATAAGGGTCATAAACGAAGGTGTGGATAAAAAATTCAGGGTTATAAATAACAAAAGTGCAATAACAAAAGTTTTGCAAAAGTATTCAATTACAAAACCATATATCCTGACAAGTGGCGCTTCGGATATAAGAAAAAATACAATCAGGGCAATAGAAGCATTTAATATATTCAATAATTTAACCGAATACAAATATCAGATGGTAATTACATCAATAAATCCTGAAGAACTGCAAACAACCGATATTATAAAAAAAATAATGGAACTGAACCTTGAAAAATACGTTATATTAACAGGGTATGTCCCTGATGACGACCTTGTTATGCTTTATAATGGGGCTTTGTTTTTTCTTTTTCCATCAATATGGGAAGGATTCGGGCTACAGGTTCTGGAGGCATTTGCCTGTGGATTACCTGTTGTTGCATCACGAACAACATCTATAACCGAAGTTGCTGAAGATGCAGTTTTATATATTGATCCATTTTCTGTTGAAGACATAGTGCGGGGTATGCAGGAAATGGAAAAAAGTGAGTCGAAAATGCAGGCATTGATTGAGAAAGGCTTTAAACAGATAGAGAAATTTTCATGGGTAAATACTGCAGAACAAACATTAAAAGTTTATAAAGATTTAATAGAAGGCACAAATGAATAAAAAATTAATAATTATATTCTGGATTATTATATTTTTTTCAGCTTTTTTAAGAGTATTTAAAGCAGGTGAACAAAGTATATGGATTGATGAATTTATTACTGCTTCTTATGCAAATGAAAAAAATTTTTTAATTGTTTTTGTAAGTTCATATGCAAATGACCCTCATCCGCCTTTATATTATTTATTATGTCATTTTTGTGTTAAATTGTTTGGTTCATCAGAATTTTTTTTACGCTTTATTTCTGTAATTTTAGGAATAATAAATGTTTTTATTATTTTTAAATTGAGTCGTTCTTTTTTTTCCTCTGAAATTTCATATATATCAACAATCCTTTTTTCATTTTCTTCTTATCAGATATATTATTCCCAGGAAGCACGGATGTATTCTCTGTTTTTATGTTTTTCTTTGTTGATGATTTATTATTTTATTATTTCAATTAAATATAATTTTTTAACTGACAAGCCATTTATCATATTTAGCGTTCTCGCATTATACACACATGTATATGGGCTGTTATTAATAATTATCCTGAATTTATTATATTTTTTTAAATACCAGGATGAGATAAGAAAAGAACAATGGTTAAAAACAAATATCCTTATTTTTATCAGTTATATCCCGCTGTTGCCATTTCTGCTTAAAACAATAGTTACTGGCGGAGTATCCCATAATACAAATTTGTTTTTCGCCCCTTTATACACCTTTAAAAATTTTTTATTTGGTTTGACAATAAA